>ERZ1026846.9-NODE-9-length-150514-cov-11.228581_pt1 | contig 150514 bp, 176 predicted proteins | sample MGYA00380153_ERZ1026846 | MGnify/ENA primary metagenome ERZ1026846 (study PRJEB33269, sample SAMEA4719789) | human gut metagenome | biome: human-associated habitat; feature: organic feature; material: feces | place: Cameroon | collected 2013-10 ...
ATATTATATTCATTAACATTAGTTCATGCCTTTTGTTTGTTGTTTCAGTTTTATATTTTCTGGTCATTTTGCTTGACTTTTTTATACTTTGTATAGTATTTTATATATAAAGCAAGTATAAAGATTGTATAAAAGTTAAGAAAGTCATCACAATCAGAAAAGAAGGAGAACACAATGGGTAAAATAATAACAGTTACAAACCAAAAAGGCGGAGTCGGAAAATCGTCATCTACAAGCGCTATTGCTTCCCTACTTCACAAAGCCGGACATAAAACTTTGTGCATTGATGCAGATAAACAGTGTAATACAACCGACACCTATGCTGCACAAAGAGATAATGTGGCAACCATTTATGATCTTTTCAATGGGACAGAAGGAGTTACCGCCGAAAATGCAATTCAACACACAGAATACGGAGATATTATTCCGTCAGATCCTTTGTTGGTCGAAATAGAAACTAAAATCCAAGCAAATCCGATAGCCAATATGTTTAAAATGAGGGATTTTCTTACAGAAATAAAGGAAGAATATGAGTACATAATCATTGATACAAACCCTTCAACGATTTTGATTACAACAAGTTGTCTGATTGCATCGGATGAAGTCATTGTCCCATTATTGCCGGATCGATACAGTCTGCAGGGATTAAATGACGTTTTGAACACCATTTATGGCGTTCAAAGAAGTTCAAATACTTCTCTTAAGATTGATGGAATTTTTTTAGTTAGATATCACTCTAACTTTACGTTTGAAAGGGAAGTAAGACGAGATCTCGAAAAAGCATGTGAAGCATTAGGAGTACCAATGTTCAATACAACAATTCGTGACAGTGTAAAACTGAGAGAAGCACAAGCGTTACAAATCCCACTCATTGAACATGATCCAAAAAACAATGCAATAATTGACTACAAAAGTCTCGTAAAAGAGGCTTTTGGCGTAAAAGTAGGCAAGTAGGAGGTATGATAAGTAATGGCTTTAAATAGAAAATTTAACGCAACAAAAGATTTATTCGGTGATTTAGGTACATTAACTCCATCCGTATCTGAATCTGAAATAAAAGTAGAAGAAATCAACACAAAAGAAAGTGTTCCTCATAATAACGATGTTGTGACGAGAGAAAAAAAAGAAGAAGTAGTTAAGGAGATAAACGTTTCTGATAAGTCAGACAAAAAAAACGAATTACCTTCCGTAAAAGAACACTCTGAAGTAATCACAAACCCAGATCTTACTCCTTCGGAACTAGATCTTGTTGGATGCGGCACAACACTGCCAAAGTCTGTAATTCGCTTTTTACAAAGAAGAGCATTACAGCAGGAGATGAGTGCCCAAGGTCTTTTAGCTGAAATTATTAAGGATCATTACGAGCATGAAAAGTTGCTCGACGATGAAACGATAGATAAAATCATTGATGACTACAACAGTAAAATGAAGACTAATGAAAGAAAATCATTCATGCTTCCAAGATATTTAAAAGATTATCTTAATGAAAAGACCAAAGAATATGGAATAAAGATTAATGTGCTCTTATTCTACTACATCAACGAATATCAGAAACAGGATTAATAGAGCAGGCGTGAACTACTCGGATGTTATCCTGAAATACGTCTGTCGCTCGCGAGGATGGTTCATAATCGATTTTTAACCATCAATGGTGGAATTAATTATATAATCAAATAAAATGCCGTAGAAGGCAAAATAAAAGGTCGTAGAAGAGCTCTACGACCTTTTGTAAATTCCTTTCTTGTATGCAAGGGCGAAATCATCGATTCCCTTCCATTCCGGATTCCATGTCCGCCTCACATACTTCAATCCCAATTCTTCCTCGATCATCTTCTTGGTCGCATTAACTGCCTTAGACACGTCTTCATTATCAAGGTAGTCCATGTCGTAACAATCCTCAATCGTATCGATGGAAGGATAGTAGGACTTCACTTTGAGAATAGCCTCTTTGAGCCGCTTAATATTACCAACCCCCAGATTACCCAACATAGGCTCTCCGGTAAGATAATAGTAAATGTCTGCCTTAAGCGGCCCCTCTGTGAACTTGATCGAGTTCTTCTTGATAATAGGAACCAGATCTTCCTTTTCTTCATCCCAGATATATCCACCTGCATAATGACATACACTGTGCATCACGCCTCCTTCCGGTTCGCGCGGAGAGGAGAGGGTATAGAACTTCATATCTGGGAACTTTTTGGGATTGCCATCCTTGTCAAGGATGACTTTACCGTTCATATCCTTATGGGTTTTATATCGGATTTTATCATTATCCTTACGGATCTGATAGCCTTCGATACGCCCATTTAGGCTTCTGATCGGAATAAGATAGCCTCGGACAAACTTCTTTAACGCGAAATCTCCGTGGTCATCCATATAAAATCCCGGCAAGTGACGGACATTATATCCATCCGCCAACATACGACGAGTCAGAGAATAGCGATCCTGCCAGTCGGTCGGCAAAGTTTTATATCCTCTGGCTTCAATGAACTCATCGGATAAACCACGTTTCCGCAGATCTTCCAAATGGTCATCTTCCAGTCGCAGGAAAGAAGCCATCTTTCCATATAAACGGTTACGCTCTTCAAGCGGAAGCGTAACCTCTTTTTTGCTTGCTTCCTCGGCTTTTGTCTTTATGACAGCCGAGCGTTCCCGGTACTCTTTTGAATCCGGGGAAAGGGAGAGCTTCTGCTCAATATCCCTCTTTGCATCCCGGTTATTCGAGAAGCCATTGAGATCAGCGTGGAACTTAAGCATTCCACCAAACCACCCGCACTTATTGCAACGGGCTACGACTTTTCCGGGTTTATTGTTGATGTTTAACTTACGTTTTGCACCGCAAAACGGACAGTCAACATCTTCAATTTTTCCGTGTCCAACCGGACGCATATAATTGATTTCACAAACGTCTGTGAAATCATAAGGAAAATCATGCATTCTGCGGATTGCCTCCTTCCATAATAACAAGGGCTGATATTGCTATCAGCCCGCCTATTTTTGCTACAGTGAAAGATCCTTTCCGTTTCTTTCACAATATGCCATCAAGCCTTCATCGTTTTCAATGATAATCTTAATGGCAAACTTTTCTTCCATTATCTCAGATCTCTCGAAGATTTTGGGAAGAATTTGCTTCGTGACCGGGTTATCATATAATTCCCCGATCGTCTTACCATTGTAAGAGCCACAGGTGCTCACAACTTTTCGTGCATCCTCAACGGATGGAACGAAAGCAGTTGTTTGTGTGCCAACCGTGCCAACCATATCTGACAATGGTATTCCTTCTGTTGCAGTGACAGGAAGAGAAGGTACTTCATCCTTTTCCTCTGTATCTTCCACTTCTGGTACATCAGAAATAGGATCTGTGACTTCTTCTGCGACAGAAATCGCTTCAGGTTCCAGCTGTGTCGAGACTTCAAATGAAGCAGCCTTCTCCGTTCTGGCGGCATCCTTTGCCTCTGCATAGACCTGTTCATAGGTCTTTGCAAAGAAAGCATATCCCTCATCAGCTGCTTTTGCCTCCTGAACGGATGGTTTCTGCATCTTTGAGGAAATATCATCAGCGAGCTTTCTCCACTTATCGTGGATGGACTCGATTGATTTCTGCGCTGCATCATGTTCCATACTTCCAATAGAAGATGATACATGACACTTCACAGCTGCCACCAGCTGATCTGCTAGGCCGATAATTTCCTCATTCTCAGACTTGGCAACCTCATACTGACTCTTTCGAGTTCTCTGAGGTACTTCCATCGCCGCGATCGGAACATCACTTGCTCCTACCATATCTGCAAGGCTTGTACCCTGAGATACGACTGGTGCAGTTCCCGTCAATGCTTCCTCGGCGGAGCTTTCCTTGCCCGAGGTCTGAGCCGGAACCGTTGTCTTGACTCCACCATTTGTGGTCATCTGCGAGATTGCAGCTGCCTGTAGATCATCGATACAGTCATCAGTAAAGAACTGAAGACCGAATCCTGCATCTGTATAAGCGTGACTCTTAGCAGAACCAAGCGCCATGCTTATTGCATCTGCTCGTGCCATCTGCTGATCCGGGGCGAAAGCGTCAATCGGTACGAAAGCAAAACCTTCGCCGATTGGCATCTTCTCTGGATCATTGTCGATATAGAATGCTGCATATGCAGCAACCACACCATCTTTGATCTCACGCAGTTCAGCATGACAGCGGTGCAATGGGTAGATTTCTCTAGCCCATGCTTTCTTCCAGATGAGAGGAAGAAAGTTCTCCTTTTCACCCGGATTGCTCTTGCTTGCTACCTCACGGGTAACTGATGTTAAATCAACTCCCGGAATAGCGTTAATAGAAGAGATGAATGCAAGTGCCTCCATCTTTCCTTTTTTTTCATTTCTCATTTCTTCTGCCATAATTTTCCTCCAATCTGACGCTTTTACGTCTTGTGATCCAATACTCCATGGCGAGGAATATGGATGGTTAATTTGTTTTTGCAAAAACAAATTAAGTCCGAGGAAATACAGCATAAATGGGAAATCCCTCATAAACGCAAAATAAGCCGAAACATTTGTTTCGACTTATACTTTCCTCAGACTCAATTTATTACATATTCATTATAACCAAGAACATCCGTTCTTGCAAGTAAAAAAAGAAAGAATACTTTCCACGACAAAAGTATTCTCCCCCTTTTACTATAAAAATACATATTGAAGTAATTATCATATTAAACGAAAAGAAGGGAAAAGTCAAACATATTCTCCTTCATATCAAAAATTGCATTAAAAAACCACCGCCCCTAGAAAGAAGGAACTCAAATTGAGTAGGGCAGTGGTGTTTTTAAGTCAGCTCTTGTTACAATCTCTAGCCGCTGACACGACTAGAGAAGGTTGTTTTTAATTGAATGGAAGGTCTTCATCATCAATTCCCTCTGGGAGGTTCATGAAGCCATCCGCACCCGCCGGAGCCGGCTGTGGCGCATTGTCGGAGTTGCCAGAGTTACTCTTGCTTTCAGCAAACTCTATGTTCTCAACAACAACGTCTGTTGTGTAAACACGCTGTCCGTCTTTGTTGGTGTAGCTGCCGGTCTGGATTCTTCCTTCAAGAACGAACTTCGTTCCCTTATGGCCGAATTTTTCCATGAATTCTGCAACTCTGCCAAAAGCAACACAACTGATGAAATCCGCAGTCTGCTCATCACCGTCACGTTTAAAACGACGGTCTACAGCAAGATTAAATCTCGAAATTGCAGTCGAGTTCTCACCCTGCGAGTAACGGATCTCAGCATCTCTGGTCAGTCTTCCCATCAAAACAACTTTATTCATAGTTTCCTCTCTTTCCCCCGGTCTGTCCGGGATAACCAATTTTCCCGTCATACGGGTGTTACAATGAAGAGGAATGAATAACGAGATTTCTCCCATAAATACAAAAAAGCCGAAACAAAACTGTTTCGACTCACTCATTCCTCAACTCAATAATTATTACATTATTAATTATAATAAAGAACATCCGTTCTTGCAAGAGGAAATACAAAATTTATGTCCGAAAATTGCAAAAAATTTGATTTCTGTCCCCGAATCAAAAGACTTCCCTGTGTAAACTTCTAATAAAAGTGCCTCCCTGTCACATTTTTTGTAAAATCACACAATTTCCCATAAAAATTCCACTCCCCGTTGCCGGAGAGTGGAAGATTGCTGTTAATATCGCGGCAGGTATTTCTTAATCGCTGCCACGATCTGTTTAGGAAGTGTATCAAGATCGGTTATGTCAAGAAACGAATCCTCTCCATAAATTTCTTTGATGTCTTCCTTATCATCGTCGATTGCAGCAACAACCGTATCGATGTGGTGGTTTTTAGCATCGCGCTTGACCTTTTTAATGTCAGCGTAAGCTGCGGATCCACCATATCCGCTATCATTTGGAGCGCCATCTGAAATTACAATACATAACTTCATGTCGGACTGCTCCTTACGCAGTTTTTCCACTGCGTATCTGTTCGCATAACCATCACGGTTACACGACTTGGAACAGATTCCCATGATTCTTGCGAGGTCTTTGTTGTCAAAACTACCGCCAAAATCGCAATAGTTTGTTAACGTCACATGCGCATCACTCGCTGTGTGCCCTACGATCATGAGCCTTATTCCAAGCTCCATGCAAAAATTATAGACGACAAGCGCCATAATTTTTGCAGCTTCAAGCTTTCTACCATGCATTGATCCTGACTCATCGATCACAACCGCGATTGAAAGAGTAGGGCTGTCGGTAGGAAGCTTTTTATTCTGGAAATACTTTTTGTCGTATCGCGAGTAAGATACTGGCGATACAGTTTTTCCAAAATAAAGACCTCTTTGAGTATATCCGGCACGGCGATCTTTTAAGATCTGCTGTAACCCTTTCGAGGTCGCTTTTGCAAGCCTCTCGATGTCAGGCCGGATTTTTTCATACTCATTGATTTCGCGATCCGATACATTCGTCTCTCTTTTTACTGTACAGCTGACTCCATTATGGATGTCACTATACACGAAAGACGAATTTTCGGCAGCAAGTTTTTGAGATAATTCCTTCTCAAGCTCCTTTGCAGCCTTTTCCGAACTCATTCCGTTCAAAAGTTGTTGCATAACTTTTGAAGACTGTTCCAGTGCAGCCGCGGCAGCTTCCGGATCAAGTTCTTCGGGCTGACCTCCACCTGACTGTCCCTGCTGAGATGGAAGAGGCTTATGACCTTCTCCAGTTCTATTGGACAGTTTAGCAAGAGGCTGACCGGACGGATCTCCATTGCCGTCGCTACAAGGATTATTTGCGTCGCAGTCGGATAATCCGCCCTGTTCTGCCAATTCCTGCAGCAACTGGCTTAATTCCTGCGGAACTCCGTTTGCATCGCATCCAGCTCCTGCACCCTGAGGATCGTTCTTAGCCTCTTCCTCGTCCGGAAGAGAATTCAGGTAATCCACAAGATAATCCTGCAAGCATGCTACAACGTTGTTGATAGAACGGTAGTGGTCTTCATTTTCTCCCAACATATTGACGTCATCAATATATGGAATACATGAAATCACGGTCTGCATACGTTCATCTGCTTGCTCTTTTCTGTTCTTGTAAGGCAATACACCAAACTTGGCGTATTGCAAGAGAAGATTAAGAATCGAATATAACTTGTCGTTCTCATCTTTCTCTTTTTTTACAAGTTCATCGAACGGCTCGAAACTCTTAAGGAAAAGTTCTCTCATATAGTTCAAACCGTCTGAAAATCTTGGAGCAGGGTAGTCATCGAGAAATGTATACTCAATGTATCCATCTTCCAATAAGTTCCGGATATTGTTCCAGATCTGCACGAAAGCATTCGTATGCTTGCCTGCGGCAATTAACTGCTTTAATGCATCACATTCCACATCCGGATCCGGATACAGAATATGATCCTCGCAGATCTTTCTTATGCACGACATCTTGTAATTTTTGTCTGTGTACAAGACATGCGCTGTTTCATGGTAAATAAACCCATGCAGCGCAAGGAACCTTTTCGGGCGTGACAGCCCTTTTAACAGGTAACAATGGGCATTTGCCTCAATGTTCCTGTAATTTGTAAAAGCGGTCTTTTCCTCATCGTCCCATGTGACTTTCACATGTATCCGATCCTTCGGAGAGTGCCGCTTCACTAACCCTATTACAATGTCCTCGAAGTATTTTGATGTCATCACATGGGTAAAAAAACTTTTGTCCGTAATGCGTCCGCCAAGCTGAGTGGCAAGACGCTGTACTTTCTGTTTATTTGATAATGCCATATATTTCCTCCAATCCCGGCATCGCGCCGAATGGCAAAAGAGGGACTAAAAGCCCCTCTCTTAAAGTTAAAAAGTTACTTCAAGGATGTTAGTACGGATGTACTCTTTTAATTCCTCGTCATCTGTAGCAGATGCGAGAAGAGTATATTCTGCCTCGGCAACCGGATCAGATCCCATCGAAATGGCATCAAGCCAATCGTATAAGAGTCTTGGACCAACATTGCCGACACCGCATCCCTGACCTAACAGATACTCACGAGTCTCATTTAATACATTGAGGCAGTTCGTGATCATAGTTGTATCTGTAAGGCCTGTAACCTTCATCGCTCTTGCGATCAGTGTTGCCTGATTCGGAAGATCGATAAAGAACTTCATTGGGAATCGGTCAAGAACCGATTCGTTCAATGGACGGCATCCTTCATAGTCTGTATTCGTTGTGAATACAATGACACTATCTGGATGACGTTCCACAACTTCTCCTGTAGGAAGTGAAATAGATCCCCCCTCCAACATGGAGTTTAGTCCCGGCAATACACCGGGCTGGATGATAACGGTAGGCTCCTGAACCTCGCATACCCATCCATATTTCACTGCTTTGATCAGTTCGGATGGAACATATACGAAATCCTTTCCCTCTGTCCCTTTGGAGCAAATAGACTTCATGAAGTCCATTGTCTTCTTGAACAAAAGGTTGATTACCTCCGCCTCTGTCAGACCTGCAGGGATTTCTTTTTCCCCTGTGATTTTGAAGTACGCGTCTTTGTAATCAAAATACACGTCCTCCACAGATGGCAAGTCTAACTGCGCAGCCATCTCCTCCGCAGACATATCCGCAACCCCGTTTGTGGCAGGAAGAATTGTACCAATCAGGTTAAACAACTCCATTCCGGCATCACACGTCTGATGCGTATACGGAAGTCCGAGAGCAGACGCAATGGCTTTTGACATCTGCGTTTTACCGGTTCCGGCCGGTCCTTTTAAAAGCACGTTTCTCTGTGGACGAGTCTTTGTTGTACTCATCTTGATATTACGTGCTGCGACTGCGGCTTCCTGTGGAATCTCATACCACTGTGGAAGTTCTGGAATCAGTTTTGATTCGCGCTTATTAAGCTTGCGATTTGGATCAAGCTTATAAGCTCTTAAGAAGGTGTTTCTGTCAACTGAGACGTTAACCCCGGCAGACTTGGCTCCGCTTGGAACCAGCACCTCAAACACCTTACCACCATAAGTGGTAATATTGGACTTTGGTGCGTAAACACCATTGTCCAGTGATGCAGCATTAAACTCAGAAATAGCAGATTTACCACCTGCTTCCTCGATCTTGAGCTTAATATTGCTGCTCTTTAGGCGGAAATAAATGTTATCAGATAACGTAGCCAATTTGGTCGTTATCTCCTTTACTTCCGCCTGATCAAGATCATAAAGATCCTTTCCAGCCGCAAGCTGTGTCTGGCGAAGATCGTCAAACAGCGACTTGGCTTCGGAATCCTGCAATACATATGGCATAAGAGCCATCATAATCACAGTTCCCTTGCGTCCCCCGAAGCCGACCTCGAATGGAGCAATGCTACCATCGGAACGGTCAACTGTTCCCGCGATGACTCCACCACTTGATGCAGAATACACGGCAATATCGACCGTCTCTTTTCCGGTATACATGCTTGATTCCTCGGCGTAGCCCTTCTTTAAGGTTTCGTCATAAGCACATACACCCATGCTGTCGTCCTTCATCTTGCCGCCGAGCATCATAATGACTGCTTTTGCAACCGTAGGACTTACAGTTGCAGTAGCGGAAGTTCCAGAACCGTTTGAGCCTGCAGAATAGCAACTTCCAGAATTTGGAACGGACTGAGATTCAATCTCGTATCCCTTCGGCGTAGTTACTTTTCCTCTGTAGTTGAAAAAAGCTCCTAAAAGTTTGTTAATTTGGATTGTTCTTGCCATAATTTTCCTCTCTTTCTGACGCCTCTTGCGTCTGGTGATCCATATTCCGTGGCGCGGAACATGGACAACGATAGTTAATTTGTTTTTTGCAAAAAACAAATTAAGTCCGAGGAAATTATTGCAATACGGGGATTTATCCCCATAAACGCAAAATAAGCCGAAACATTTGTTTCGACTTATACTTTCCTCAGACTCAATTAATTACATATTCATTATACAAAAGAACATCCGTTCTTGCAAGTAAAAAATCCCCCTCCATCAAAAGTGGAAGGGGATTAATTGCTTATGATGCCTTTTCGGTCAGAAATGGATTGTCTTTTGCCTGTTGTTTCAAAGCATAGACAATCTTTTCCTTGAGCAATGTGATACGGTTTTCCGTATCTACTGTACGAATAGCTGTACTTAAAGCTGTCGGAGAACCGACAAACTTGAAACACTTCTTTGCTCTGGTGACTCCAGTATACAGAAGGTTTCTTTTTAGCATTCGCTTATGCTCATCGAGAAGACATCCAATCACACATTCATACTCAGATCCCTGCGACTTATGATAAGTCATACAGTAGGCAAGTTCTACGATATCCAGTTCAGAAGCCGAATATTCATATTTTTCATTGTCATCAAAGAGAACTTCCATCACAAGTTCGCCTTCGTCCATATGAATGCTATTAATTATTCCAATATCGCCATTACAGATGCCATTCTTGTTCTGTGTCTGCATGACAATATCGCCTTCACGAAACGGACGGTTGCGGAAAGACATTTCTTTCTTTTTTCCGTCCGCTTTGTTTAGGATTTCTTGCAGATACGCATTTACGCTGTCTGAAGACGCTTCAGACTTTGCGTGGTGAAAAGGAGAGAGCAGTGCTACCTCTTTTCTTTCGTAAGTCTTGATTGCGTCTTTGTACAGATAAATCATCGTTTTAGCTGCGGTTTTTCCATCCGTAGCCTTATAACACTGAAACTCATCGTTAATGATGAGTTTTGTGTCACCTTTGTTGATTTTCTCTGCGTTCTCGACAATCGTGCTGCCATCTGCCTGTCTGTACACCTTTTGCAGTTCCACTACCGGAACTACTTTTGATGCAATGATGTCACGGAGAACTGCACCCGCCTTGACGCTTGGTAATTGGTTATAGTCGCCAATCAGCGTCACATTGCACCCATCTGGTACAGACTGAAGCAGTGTTCTCATTAGCCAGATGTCAACCATAGACACCTCATCAACGAGAAGCTGCTCTGCTTCGATGCTTTCATTTGCCTCTCCCTCATCATCACGGATCTTCAGTGCTGCGTGAATCGTTGAAGCAAATGATCCGGTGGAGTCAGATAACCGTTTTGCTGCACGCCCTGTTGGTGCCATCAGCTGAACGGTCTTTTCTTCTCCATGTTTTTCTCGGATCTCAACAATCGCTTTGGCGACTGTTGTTTTTCCTCTTCCCGGACCTCCTGTAATAACAGAAAACCCGCAGGAGAGTGCGGTTATCACCGCATTTTCTTGAATGGAATCAAAAGACATATCATTATCTTTTTCCCATTTTTTTAATTTTTCCTCTATTTTTTCGATTGCAGGAACTGGATGCGCCATAAGCCTGACAATTTCTTTTGCGACATCGCACTCAGCCCAATACATCTCAGATCTGTAGTAGATACCATTGACAGGAATGATCTCTTTTCTATCGATCATAAGGATAATCTGCTTTGCAATTTCATCAGAGGTCACGGGTCCGTCCTTAATCGACACATTAAGCGTCTTTCGGACGGACTCCATAAGGATTTCTTTTTTGATTCCACAGTTTCCATTCAGTTCATTTACTTTCAAACAGAATGAAATCGCGGCGCACAGTCGTTCTGCCGAATGATAGGAGAGTCCCAACCCCATGTTGATCAGATCGGCAGTCGGGAATCCGATACCTCTGACCTTTAAAATGGAATATGGATTACTCTTGATATCATTCAAGGTAATCCCACATTGTGTCACCTTTTGAGCGACTTTGGGTTTTACCTTATAATTCCCAAGAAATGTAATAAGTTCCCTAGATCCTGCAACGAGCTTATAAGATTCTCTGATCTTATCAAGCTTTTTCTGCGAGATGCCCGGAACCTCAATAATGCGCTCAATATGATTATCAAAAATATCAAGCGTCTCGTCTTTAAATTTCTTGTAAATTCGGGAGGCAAGTCCTTTGCCGATTCCTTTCACAAGCCCACTAGATAGAAAGCTTGTTATTCCGAACTCCGTTTTCTCAACGATTTCGGAACATTCGGATACAATATACTGCAGTCCGTGTTTTGCATTTTTCTTCCAGACACCATTCAGACAAATGGTAGTCTTTGGCAGTTTGGATAAATAATATCCGACTGCTGTGAACTTTTCGCTTTTCAGTTCCGGCGGATATTCCTCGTCCACCGCCTCTATGAGCTGATAGATGGCTACAATGTAACCAGAACCATTCTCACTATCATCTTCATAGAGGCTATGAACAAAATTACATTTAATCATGATATTACCTCCTTACGGACGCCACAAAGGACGCCCGCGGTTATTTTCTGTCTTTAGACAGCCTTCTTGGATTTCTTAACGACCTTGCCGTTTGCATCCAATTCAACTTCCTTTACCTTGACTTCCACTTTGCCGCTAGGGTTCTGTGGAAGCTGGTATGGGGCAATCAAGGCTTTTTCCGAAGCTGTCAGCTTTGAAGTCGAGAACTTTACTTCGGAAGCCTTGTCGTACACATCCGGAAGATTGTATTTAATCTCTTCCAGATTGTACGACTTGTTTTCCAACTTGCTCTTGCATGAGACGTAAACACGATGATTCGCATCCTTCATGTAAGAGCCGTTGGCGTCATTGCTGTCAAACTGTTGCATAATTGCAACCTCGACAGCAGCTAACTCCTCGTTTGCATTGCTTAACTCTGTCTTGGCGTTTTTGATACGTTCAAGAATTGCGTCGCGCTCTGCGACCAGAGGAATCAGCTGATTTCCGTCCAACGCCACCGGTGTTTCGTTGTCATTACGAACAATTCTTCGTCCGTAATAGTCACGGACGATAGAAGGAGAGCAGTCCTCATCCTCTACCATCTCTCCACCGATGACATTATTCTCCCAAAACTGCCGTTCCTCGTTCAACAGCTGCTCTTCGAGGTTTAAGTCCCTTTCGATTTTGATCAGGACTGCTTCTTCTGCAGGGTTGAATCCCCACGAACAGCAGATAAAGAAGAATGGCAGGTTCATTACCGCCATGTAGTGCCGCACCTGTGCCTCGTAATAAGGCGGCACGATACCGGATTTCCACTCTTCGATAGTGGAAATGTTTCGCCAGTTAGTTGTCTTGATCTCAAGACCACCAAGCTGACCATTCACAAGAATCAGACCGTCAATGTCTGCCCTTGCAAATGAATAATCCGGATTACCATGACAATACATGTGAGTATCTTCTTCGATACGGAAATTAGAGATTCCGATTTCATTCAGAAGATACGGCACAGTCTTATAACGGATGACACCCTCGAACATGTGCCCGATGGTAAGAGGCATCTGATTTTTCTTTTCTGCCTTCATTGGCAGAATGCCTCGTTTATCATCCATTAACTGCTGACGTGTACGCCACGGTGACGTACCGACGATGGTTGACGCATCGGATCCTCCGATTCCTCCGCGTCGAATTTTAAGCCAAGCCGCCTCATCAAGAATTGGCTTGCCTTCTGCGTCCATCTGTGGTACTCCGTTTACCGTGAGTACCAGATCTTTTGTGTCTACGACAACCTGCGGCTTTGCCGGTGCGTAGACGAAATTATTGTTCATCATCATAATATTTTTCCTCCATAACTAGATGAAGGCTCCCACGCACGGGAACCTTCTGGTTGGTAACCCCGTGCGTGGGGAATTTTATCGGATTAAGCTAAGATAGGAGTATCGAGTTTCTTCCAGTCAGCAAAGATGATCTTTGCCAGCTGCTCCTCAGTATCCAGTTTCTTAGCTGCCGAAATGTCGCCCATATAAGCGACAACATTTGAGAGTGCCCAGTACAGGTCGTTTGCTGTTACTGTGGCGCCTCTCCTCATGGTAAAATCTTCAAACGCTTTATTTGAAGCACCGATTGGAAGCGAATACTTCCGAACGGCGTTCTGAAAAGCATTTTCCGGGTAGAGAAGAGTGATGTTGCAAAGCTGCAGCATCTTCTTCTCACTCTCTTGAAGCAGTGATAATACCTTGTAGGCATTATCAACATAATCAGCAACCGTATGCTGCTGATCGTGGGACAATTTGATAGATTCGCCTAAACGAATCTTCTCATTTGTCCCTTTCTTTACCATCATAGGGTAAAGATTTGCCCCGGACTTTGTTACGTCCGAGGTGGAGAAGAGAACCGCCGGAACGACCTCCACTCCACTATTTTTCATCATTTTGTTATACTGTGCCGTCAGGTTCTTTGCCTGATTCGGGAACGAGTACATTGCGTAAGTGATCTCGTCCGTATAACAACCATCAACGAACTCATAGTCACCGAACAGATCAGTAAATACCGTCTGATTGGTTTCTACAAGCTGTCCCTGTGGCAGCCACTGATACTTATTGGAATGGCTCGCAAGAAGCGAACCATTCCTGATCAGTGTCTTCGTTTTGTTTTCCTCAGATCTCGAATGAAGAATAAATCCTTCGTTCAAAATCGTCGGTTTAATTTTGATCGACGGACCATAAAGCCCCGCACGTCCGCAAAGGGACGTAAGAGCAACCTCTGATACTGGTACGGCACGCATGTCTCCGTTTACCGGACCTCTCCAGATACAACCGCTATGATCGATCGCATCCTCGATTGCATCTTCATTATCAAGTGAGATGCCGAAGGTAGACGCCACCGTATACACATCAAGTGCCGGCGATTCATCTGTGATCAAGGAAAGTTTCGCCTCATCAATGTAATTAACTGACTTAATATCAGACTCATCCATTGCCTTAAGCTCCTTGATCATTGTTTCCTCAGTTTTAAAAATTTTCTCTGCCATAATTTTCCTCTCTTTCTGGTGCCTTTGCACCGGTGAACCATGTATCTTGGCAAGAAACATGGTCGTTTCATAGTTTTTTATTTTGCAAAATAAAAAACCGAGCGAGAAGAATGTTTGGTAGAGTAGTAGTTACCTGAAAACAAAAAAAGAGCCGAAACAATTTGTTTCGACTCAACATTCTTCAAACTCGATTTAATACATATTCATTATACCCAAGAACATTCGTTCTGGCAAGTCCATTTTTTATTTCTGTCTTTGTTGGATTTGTTCTGCTTCTGAATTTTCCTGTCTAAGAACATTTTCGACTTCCGCATCTTCCTCATCACTTGTTACTTTTGCAGACAACCGTTCAACCGCATAAACAGAACTGACTATATTCACGCCATCCTGCAAGTTATTAAGAGCATTAGCAACGGAATAAAATCTTACAATATTACCTTCTTTATACTTTCTTCCACTTTCCGTGACTAAAATACGATATACTGCATGTTTCGGCGTCTGAATATACAGATACAGCTTTTGCTTTCTGTATCCGGATCTTTCTTTTTCGATAACAACGCCCTCTATTTCACGGATTTTATCTGTAAGAGCAAGATGATATATATATAGGGATATATAAAGACCAAACAAAATAATTCCGACTGCCATGTAAAGGAATTCCCATGCCTGCACAGCCAAGAGGAATATAAGTAAAAAAATTCCTCCCCCAACAAACATAGCAAGATTCTTGTGAATCTGCTTACTTACCCCCGTTGGAATCTCTTTTCCGATTGAAGGAAAAAGTTTTTCTTTTAATTGTGTCAACTTTGATATTTCTTCGTTTTCGCTCATAAAGGCTCCTCCTTGTCTGTCTTGATACTTTATTATCCGCGAAAACGATTTTTATGGAAAATAAATTAGATTTTTTTATAAAAAGGCGTGCATGTCCCATTTTTTTTGAAACACACACACCTTTTTTCATTGCTCAATCGATGATATCCTCATAAGCAACCCATGTTACTCCATACTCGCTTAATTTATACGTCTTATTTGTAATCGGATTTTTATATTCGTTCTTGTCTTTTCCTTTTGTACACCAACCTTTATCACGCTGCCTATTTGCATAATCGGTACTGATTGGTTCCACCCAGATATGCTCATATTGATTAAGCTTTACAAATGAAATTGGATCCGTAACCGCATCCACCGCATAACAGTAGGGTATTGGAACCCTGTACACGGCATGTTGTAATGAAAAGAAGGACAATTTTTCCCCATTTGCCAATATGAGAGCATCCTCATTCTTTGAAACAAGTGCCCATACACCCCCTTTTATCGCCATCCATACTGGTTCTCCGCGATAAAGGTATAGATTTTCTTTTGGTACATACGCACTCTTAAAGCCCTGTTTCTTATTCAGGAGAATTTCATCTCTACGATTAACTATGATTATTTGATCCATTATATCCGAATCGCCAATCAGCCACTCTGCCGACACGCCAAAATAGTCCGCAAAAGCCTCCACTATATCTATTGGCGGCATACGCTGCGCATTTTCCCACCTGCAATAAGCAGAATTGGAGTATTTTGCGTTATTTTTCGTCTCCATTTCTACTCTGAGTTCATCTATGGTAAGTCCAACCTCATTTCGCAATTTGCGTAATCTTTTGGAGCATAACTGTAATTTTTCTTGATCTGTTTTCATCGTATTCCCCCAGAAATTCTTTATCCAAATATATATTAATTATACCTTTTATCCCATTTTTCTGCAATCCACATCTTTGACAACATATGTTCGATATTTGTCAATATTTTATTGACACGTAAAAGTTGCAAAGCTATAATGTATTCAGAACGTTTGTTCGCTATTTTGAAAAAGGGAGGGATTCTTATGATGCCGGGATATTGCACACTTCGTCATTCCACTACAGATACGGTGGAAACCAAAGATACTAGCACAAAAGAAAGCGAGGAAGAGTAAATTGGACATTTATATTACAACAGCATCAATGCTTGGAAGCGATAAACTTAAGAAATTATTTGCCGCTCGGTCGCGTAAGGAAAGTTCTTTGTATATTTATTGCGGAAAAGACGCAAAACTTGCAATTCCCGTAGTAAATGAATTACTTAATGCGCCAAGTAAGATCAGCATCAAGTTCATTGAAATAGCAGGAAAAAGTGATTTTGCTTTTTCGATTGGTCTTCTTGTCGGTACGAAACAGCAGATTTATACGATTTTGCCAGATGATTACAAGATTTCTGATTCTGTTAAAGAACAGTACGGAATTAAGGCTTATGATCCTGCATCCGACACACAGCCACGCACAACCCGCACAAGGAAAAAATCTTCTCCAAAGGAAGAGGTAAGCGAAACTGCTGACACAAAAGCTTTAGTTTCTGATGTAGAAAAGAAAACTGAAGATTCCGCCTCAGATGCTTCTGCATTTGAAGAACCTTTATTCTTTAGTGAAGATTCCGAAAAATTTTTCTACGCACAGTTGGACCTGAATCCTGAAGAGATTGGCTCAACAAAATCAAAAGAGGAGATCGGACAGATCGTTGCTGAATGCATGAAAGCCGCAGCCGATGATGAGCGGTTGCTTCATTTTCGTTTAGAAGAAGAGTTTGGAGAAACTGCAAATATCGTGTTTGACCACGTAAAAAAGAATACAGATCTTTTGAAAGGCTGCCTTTTCATTGTCAGAAAGTAGGTAATTTTATGGAGCAGAAGCAAGATGTTGTCGTTTGTCCGGCATGTAAAGGTGTCGGGCAGGAGTATAGACGAAACAGAGACGGGACGCCGTATTTGATACATGGAAAAGCAGTAACTCAGCCATGCAGCGTATGTGGCGGGGAAGGACGATTGTTACGCCGGATTACGATTGAATATTTTCAGATCCCCCAAACAATCATTAATGCTTCTCCGGAACCAGAAAAAAGTAGTCTGTTAGAAACTATAAAAAACAAATTCAAAAAGCCCGGTTGCTAATCGGGCTTTTTGTGAAAGAAGGTACTTCATATGCATCACAAGAGCAGTAGAGAACAAAAGACTCAAAGCCGTGAAATCGCAGAACGCCATGCAAGAGACGGTCAAACGACACAAAACAGTCTTAAATGGTTTCGTCAGGAACCATATTATCTCACGCAGCTTACGAAGGAAAGGTAATTTTATGGGGAACAAAAATGCAAAAGAACAGATTTTTACAATTAAATCCATTCTCGAACTTGATCCGTTGGATCTGGCGGATTATCTGATTGAAAATTATTTCATTCCGATTCCACCAACGATCAGTAATGCAGAGGACTTGTCCTTTGCAGGAGATGCCCTTAAACAGATTGGTGTAACATTACAGTTCTTTCATGAACTGAGTGCATACGCGAAACGTTATGTCCGTATTGCCAAAAGGGAACTACCCAAAAACGAATACGAGGATATGATCGATCGGAAAGAAATCATTGCAGAGATTACAAATGCTCTTACCGAGCTTAAAAATGGTCTTTCACGAAATGTGACGACTTATACAAGAGGCCTCGATGAAATGCACTTGCTATAGCACCGGCAGTCGGGCGCCGCAGGCAAAAAACAAACAAAAAAGTTGTTGTTGTTTGTTTTATATATACAACATTAAATTAAACAACAATTATATATTGGAACTCCCGAAACCGTTGGTATTACTGGGCTTTCGATTTTACTTGTGGAAAATATTCCGCTAACTTGTGGAAAATATTCCGCTATGGAAACGTTTTACTTGTGGAAAATATTCCGCTAATCAGCTACCGAACTTGTGGAAAATATTCCGCTAACTTCGGGAAAATATTCCGCTAACTTGTGGAAAATATTCCGCCTTATCGTGGAAAATATTCCGCTAACAAAAAGAACAAGGAGATAGATCTATGGGAATTACAAAAGTGGACTCAAATATTATGTCAGAGAATAGACAGAAAGAAGAACTGACCAAAATCACTGCAAGTAAATATGATCCAAGTTTAATCCGGCATAGTTACATAACTTGTAATTGGATCAATCAATCACCTGCATCATTATCAATGCTTGCAAGCAAACTATACACGTATGCGCAATATCGTTTGAACGAAGATGTTTTTTCACAAGCAGATCTCGAAAATCGTATTGACATGGACAAAGATCTTGAATTCTGCCTTTCTCTTGATGATTTCAGAAATGCTTTCGACTGGCATGGACATGGCGGCGTCGATTATGAAATGGCTGAGAAGGCTGTCGGCGAACTTGCGTACCTATCTATCTCTATCAGACAAAAAAGACGTCCGGGCGTACCAAAATTAGCCGGTGTTATTCATCTTTTCCCTACGGCTTTATTAAATGACCAGAACTACATTTACCTGCGCGTTAATAAGAGCGCGTTTCCATACCTGATGGAAAATCGAAAAAATTACACCATTTATGCACTTGAGGAAATGAAGATCTTCTCAACTAACTATGCTTATCAACTATACCGGCACTTGAAGTCTTATGCGTTTACTCCATCTTGGGAAAGGCAAAAGCGGAAGACCTTCCGGCACGTCATTCCGCTCAATGAGTTGCGGTTCATGATTGGAACGTCGAATTTTTCGCCTTCGACGTGGAAGAAAATCAGTGCCAACCAGCTGAAAGAAATTGATTATGCAAAGGAGTTAGAATTATCGATCAAATCTAATCAGACCGTTTATCCTGATTGGCGCGATTTTAATAAATTTGTTTTAGCACCGGTTGTCAAGGAAATCAATCAAGCCTCTGCACTCAATGTATCTTACACAACGGAGAAAAAGGGAAGAGGTGGAAGTATATCGGCAATCGTATTCGAGTTTTCCTACAAAGAAGATCCGAAGACCTCTGAGGATATTATTCGTTTGTGCGCCGCCAAGCTTTCTGGAATCGCAGAATATTTCTGCGAAGACGATCTGGAGCGATTCGCCAAAGAAGCACATGGAGATGCGGATGCAGTTCTTGAAAAGTTTGCAATCTTTAGGGAACAGATTGATAAGATCAAGAATCCTACCGGATACATGATCGAGGCTATCCGCAAGGATTGGAAGAAACCGATCGAGGGGATTTCGTACAACGAAGGAATTCAGGCAACGCAGGAGATCATAGAGGGCGCATTAAGAGAATCAGCTATCAGCATTCCCAATGAATCCATTATTGTCCAAATGGCAGAAAAGGCGTGGAATGCAGATCTGAAAAACGATGAAATCCGTCATCGTATTCATACAGTTGCGCATAAAAGCAATCTGAAAAATCCTACCGGCTATCTGTTGTGGCTTATGAGCAACAAAAACATAAAAGATAATGTCTTGGAGGGATCAACATCGAATAAAGAGGCTTCAAGCGACGATCTTGAACGTTACTTTTATAAACTTAGCATGGGTAAAGCGGACGAATTAACGGAAGCTGAGAAAAATGCGTATAACACCCATACACATCGAACTGTAGGATAGGGGGACTGATTTATGAAAAAAGCGTTAGAACTTGGTAAAGAGTATGAATTTGCCGGATACCGATGGGTGCCGGTTCGTATCAATGAAGAGAAACAAATGGCTGTTATGCAATCGCTTGGAGTGACATCCGGTCCGTGGCCGGGATATTCTATACCACAGTTTGGTAATGACTATTATTATACACAGGACATTAGCGGAATGAATATCAGTGATTACGATGATAAAACGAAAACTCTCATGGAACAGATCAAACCGGTTGTTTCTGGTGATGTCGGATTGTACTTGTCATCTTACAATGACATTGAGATTAATGCAGTATTGAGAAAAGCTCTCGTAAAAGCAGCAGCGGTTGGTTGTCACTCGCTCGGCGCTTCCTATAGCGTCGCGTGGTTAGGTTCTTTCTACGGCAACAGCAGCGCTTGGTATGTTGGCTCGAGCGGCAGTGTCGGCAGCATCTGCGGTCAGGGCAACTCTTGTGTTGTGGCTCCTGCCTTCAATCTCGATTTATCTAAGATTAAAATTGAAGGAAGTGAAATCAAGATAAAGGTATTGTCAGCATCAAAAGACAACACAGTAAAGACGGAAAAATACGAAGGTTGGACGATTATGACAAACAGACCGAATGGTTTATGTGATTTAGTCACAAGAAAACTTGAATTTGGTACATTCGGCGATGCATATAAGTTTAAGAGAGATATTCAGGTCTTTCTGAACGAAGGTATCAATGAACAGAAAGGAATTTATTACCTCACTATCAATGGGATGAGTCCTTTTAAGCTTAGTGACAGAGACAGCACAATTATCCTTAGAACCCATATCAATGATGATAACTTTCACTCCCTCATCAATGAAGCAAATGATGTTCTCCACACTATGCTGACACAGATGCATGAGTACATTATGGAAATGATTGGTCAGTTACCGGAAATTTAAACATAATGAGGAGGATATTTATAATATGGCAAAAGCACTTTTTATAGCAGAAAAGAGTTCTCTGCGTAAAAGCGTAGAGGCAGCATACCAAAAACATCGGTCAGAATTTGCTGACGAGATTATATTTAGTGAAATGTCCGGACATCTGGTTACTTTGAAGCTTCCTTCGGAGATTGAACCAAATCTCCCCCGGGATTGGAGCAGTATCCCATTTCTGCCCGAAGAACACGGCGGATGGCAGTATAAGGTTATCGAAGAGAAAAATTCAAAATACAAAACAACAGCAATGGATCGATTTAAGACAATTAAGGATTTATTGGATAACAATCAGTTTGATTATATCATCCATGCAGGTGACTCTGATCAGGAAGGAGAACTCCTCGTCAATCTGCTGCTATCATATCTGAATAATGCGCTTCCGGTAAAACGCTATTGGGCTAATACCACTGTCGAAGCAGAGATTGTAGATGCACTCAAGAATTTAAGGGACGAGGCAAGCGACACCATGCTTATTAACCTGCTTAAAGCAGGATATGCAAGGCAGCACACGGATTATCGCTTCGGAATGAATCTTTCGTCGGCAGGTTCAATCAAAATGAACGGCAGGGCAGCAATCGGACGCGTAAAAACAGTCATGTTACATATCATCTGTCAACGCGAAGAAGCTATTCGTAATTTTATCCCTGCTACAAACTATGGTGTGAAGGTGCTTTACGCATGTGGCGCAGAAGGCGTCCTCCGCGACGACTCATCAGGATCCGACAAAGATGATGACGAGAATAGCGGAATCACACTGTTTGCTGATAAAAAGGATGCACAGAATTGGATTACATCCCTTACCGGGAAAAATGGTATTGTGCTTACATATGACGTTTCTACCGTTGAGACAAAACCTCCGCGACTCTTTAAAATGTCGCGCGCACAGGTTCGTGCCGGAAAGCTCGGCTATTCCACTGAGGAAACCGCTGAAACAATTCAACATCTGTACGAAATGGGATTTATGTCCTATCCTCGTACAAGCTGTGACCTTCTTGGAAGCGGAGAAGATTTCCGGGCACTTTTAGACTCCGCGGCAGTAATACCAGAACTTGAACCATTTGTAAAAATGATCTCGGATGATGATATAGAGCGCGTAAAAAGGGATAAACGATGGGTAAATGACAAGGCAATCAAAGAAGAGGGACATACCGCACTTTGTCCTACTGTAAACCATGTGGATCTGAATTCTTTAAGTGTAAGAGAACGGAATATCTATACAATGATATGCAAACAATTTGTATCCATTTTTCTCCCTCCGGTTGTGCAGGAAAAAACGCGTATGACAGTAAATATTGACGGAAGCATATTTACATCCACCGGTAAGAAACTTCTCAATGACGGGTACAGTAAGATTTTCGGGACCTCTTATGTGGATACACTGATCCCGCTGATGGCAGTCGGCGATCCTATAGACGTGTCTGGATATGAAATTACAGAACATACAACAAGCTGCCCATCGCATCTGTCTGATACAGATCTGGTTGGCTTATGTGAATCTCCTGCAAAATATCTCGAAGATCTGTCACTGAAAAGCCTTGGAAAAAGACTACATATAGGTACTGATGCAACCAGAACAGAAGTTATAAAAACGCTTGTCAATAAGGATAAGTACCTGGAATTCAAAAAATCAGGAAAAAAAGAGTATCTTTCTCCGACTGCTGTAGGGCAGGCTTTGGACGAAAATCTCTGTAATTGTTCCATCTCTAAAGTCGACGTAACCGGACACTTAGAGGAAAAACTTGATATGGTGCGGCACGGAACGCTTTCGTTTGATGATATGGAGAAGGAAAGCGTCAATGTAATGATGCAGATGCTCGATGAAATCAAGAATGCCACTATGAAGCCTCTGCCGGCTAACGAGAACACTGTTGGAACGTGCCCGAAATGCGGAAAGAAGATTATAGGTGGGAAAAAAGTCTTTTTCTGTACCGGTTATAGCGATGGATGCGACTTTGTAATAGGCAAAACCATATTAGGTGCAAATATCACTGCTACAGATGTGAAATCGTTACTATCAGGCAAAGAGATTTCAAAAAATGTAGAGAAAGATGGACGCAAATGGACACAACAGCTGCGGCTTAATGAAAACCATGAGTTAGAGTTTGTCAGAGATGTCCGCAAAGCGACTTCTTATGTCTGTCCTTTATGTGGAGGAACGCTACTGGAATCGAAGAAAAACTTGCTATGCAGCAATTACAAACACAATGATGAAAATAGTTGTCATTTTTACATCCCAAAAGAGGTGTGCGGAGTTCCTCTGTTAGAAGCAGACATCCAATCGCTTATTCAGACAGGAAAAACGCGGATTATCAAAGGCTTTACCGGAAAATCTAAGAAGAAATTTGATGCCGCACTGGAAATCAAAGACGGAAAGATTGAGTTTAAGTTTCCAGAAGCAAAGAAAAGTGGATTGCAATGTCCGGAATGTCAAGCAGAATTGCTTGAGATGCAATATGGATTTATCTGCCCGAATCACAAAAAAAATGACGAAAGCAGTTGTAAGTTCTCCGGTATCCCACATGAGATATGTGGTAAAAAAATGGATATTTCACTTGTGAAGAGGCTATTGACCGACAAAAAGACTGCATTATTATCTGGATTTGTATCAAAGAAAGGAAAAGCATTTAAAGCAGCTCTTGTATTGAATGAAGGAAAGATCGAGTTGAAATTTGATCAAGGTGCCGCACCGGTAGCAAGTATGTATCATTGCCCATGCTGCGGAATGGGTATGACAGAAAATGATACCTTCATTAAGTGTAATTGTGGATTTACATTATGGAAGACTATGGCAAAGAAGAAGTTGTCCGAGACGGAAATTAAGGAAATTATCACAAACGGCTCTACTTCTGGTCCTATATACGGTTTTAAAAGCAAAAAAGGTAAGTCCTTTAACGCCCGTGTATATGTTGACAAATCAGAAAAATCGGTGAAGTTCGATTTTTCTTAATTTTTTTGCTAAGTCAAGAACTTATGTTCTATTTTTTATTGACATAAGAACTTATGTTCTGTATAATATCAATATAGCAAGAACGTTTGTTCTTGTGAACTTAACAAAACTTCCTAATAAACAACAGATTCTGCGCAAGAAAAATGATTTCTCATTGGCAAAAGTCTTCCTTTTGTGAACGGTTCGACTCCGTTCCGCAGAACGAGCCTCTTTCTTTTTAAGATTTCTTGTTCAGGCAGATGTCTTTGGAACATCAGAGAAAGAAATCTGAGTATTTTTCAAGTGTTCTGACTCCAAGAACATGAGTGACTTGCCGGCTCAATAGGAACCGGTATGGACCATTAGCTCAGTTGGTTAGAGCAACCGGCTCATAACCGGTCGGTCATAGGTTCGAATCCTATATGGTCCACTTGCGGGTGTTGGGTATGCTCGATGCCTTTCACAACGCAAACTTTTCTCCTTTACAAGTTCTGTAGAGAACAATTGCGGCGATAACGTCGGTTTGGAAGGCGTCAGATGTATTTATTGTGAACAATCTTCTATGATGATTTGGCAAGAAGAACATATTTCTCCTTTTTTAATTTCTTGGATTTTTCGTAATCTATGCTCTATCAGCCAAAGTGATCACAACTTCTAAAATGTCATTTTACATGACCGCAGGTTCGAACCCTGCCGCCGCAAATCTGCGAATGCAGTTGGTTTTGTTGGGGTAGTTTCCATCACTATTTGTGTAAAAGAATCTCAACAGGTTGCTCCATGTCACCCGGCATAGGCAACCTCATAGGGCTATAGCCAAGCGGTAAGGCAACGGATTTTGATTCCGTGATCCACCGGTTCGAATCCGGTTAGCCCCGTTCAGTGTCATTGATACTGAGTACCTTCTTAGAAATCGCCTCTTGCCCCTTAACAAGAGGCGGAGGAGTGGCAGGCATGTAAGGAATCATGATTCCTTACATAGGGGATCGTCTCCCCTCATTCTTCTTTGCTCCAATTTTCCCGGAGCAACCAACATTTTATTCCCCCAGACCGCTGTGTGAGTAATCGCACAGCGGCATTAAAACATTATGAGAAGAACGATAAAAACAGAAACGAGCGAGAAAAAGGAAATAAATAACGGATCCAATAATTTGTTCCGTCCATCATCCATGGAAGGATATATTGGTCAGGGAAAGGCAAAAAAACAGATTGAAATTGCAATCCGTTCTGCAAAGATAAGAAAGGCCCCGCTTGGACACATTCTTTTGTATGGACCTCCAGGACTTGGAAAAACGACTATGGCGTATTTATGCGCGTCTGAAATGGATGCGCCCATTCTATGCACGGTCGGATCTAATCTTGAGAAACCGGGCGACGTTGCAAAATTATTAAGTTCTGTCAATGAGAATTCCATTCTTTTTATCGATGAAATACATCGTATCAATCCTCTGGCAGAAGAATGTCTTTACAGCGCCATGGAAGATGGTTTTATTACGATCACCTTTGGTCAAAATGAACAGTTAAAGACTGTGAAAATGACACTTCCACCTTTTACTTTAGTGGGAGCAACAACCCGAGCCGGTATGATCTCTTCTCCATTAAGAGATCGATTTCTGTTGCAGTGCAAAATGGAGTATTATACGATATCTGAATTGATTCAGATTGCAAAGACAAACAGCATAAATCTTGGAATGGATCTTTCAGATGCTTCTCTTACGAAGATCGCAGAATCAAGCCGCGGTACTCCTAGAATAGTGAATAAATATCTCACTGCTGTCAGAGATTATGCTTATTCCGAAAACAAAGGTATGGTAACTGACTCAGTAGTATCCGCAGCATTGATTTTAGCCGGAGTGAGAGAGCAGGGACTTACAGATATCGATCTGCGAATGCTTACTGTTTTGTCTGACGCCGATTGTCCGTTAGGTCTTTCAACCATTTCTCATATTCTCGGGGAAGATCCGCAAACAGTGGAAGACGTTTATGAACCGTACCTTATTATGCGGCAGTTCATTATTAAAACTCCTCGCGGAAGAGTAATTACCGAAGATGGAAAAGAACTTCTTGCGAAAACAGTGCAGTTGCAGCTCATAGGAGGATGAACAATGGCGAAAACATATCCTATAGCCGTTTCAGACGGTAAATACAAAGCCAGCTATTATGCTCTATTTCTTCGTTCCTATGGCTTGTCGCATGAAAATAATGAATACATAGGAAATGTAACGAAATTCAAAATGCGAAAAATTGAGGTTTTTTGTCGAAGAAAGCATTTGAAGTTTCGTATTAACAATTCATACGGTAAACGAAGTTCTAATTATCGCGACTTATTCTTTGAATCCTGCGAGCCGGTATTCGGTAATCATTGGTTTTGTGCTTATTGCGGGAAACCTCTAAGTGCTTCAAAAGTAACTGTTGATCATTTGTTTCCCGTAGGGCAAGCAAAGAGAAGCCTTCGGGTACAAAGAGAAATGCAGATGTTCGGAATATATGATGTTAATGACATTAAAAATCTGGTTCCGGCATGTAAAAAGTGTAATCAACGTAAAAGTCAAAAGATGGGATTTTGGATTTTGCGTGGTTTTGTGGGTGGTAGATGCCAGTATTTCTGGTACTTTGGGTGGTTTGTCAGATTTGTGGTCTTATTGCTTCTAATATGTGTGATCATCGTCTCTATGAAAGGCTGAGATGATGGATTAAGGAGGAAATATGGCGACTAACAAAACAACAGCTTATAGACAGAGAATGAATCAGATCATATCTTTTATTCAGAGTTATTCCATGCAGCATGGATATTCCCCATCAGTAAGAGAAATTGGAGCCGCAGTCGGATTAAGTTCGTCTTCATCAGTACAGGGATATCTTAATCGTCTTGAAAGCGAAGGTATTATTGAGAGAAGAGAAGATAAGCCTCGAACAATCAAAATTGTATCCAACGAGCATACAGATCATGGCTCCAACATGACAGTTCCAGTTGTAAAAGAACTGCTTTTTAACGGACATATGTATGATAAAGAGAATATATCCGGTTATCGATCTATTCCTCAGAAGCATCTTCCAGATACGAATGTATATGTATATTATGAACTCGCTGACCATGACGAAGTAGAATTTTCAGATCTTCAAGCGCATGATATGGTTTTACTCAGTGTCGGTTCCTTGAGGAAAGCCGACTGCCGCGCACTTATCAAGATAACAAAGAACGGAACATCTCTTGTCCGGGCACAGCGGGTAGATAATCACGACCGACCATTCGACGCGAAAGAAGCGTATTCCATGTCAAAGAAGCTTACAAAAGCACGATCTGAAAAAGGATTAAGCGTTACGCAGGTCATCAATAACATGCTCACGCAAGAGCATACCAATGTGACTGAGGGGCAGTACGAAGCTTGGGAAAAGGGACATGCGATTCCAAACTATGCCCATACGCAGGCGCTATGCAATGTCTTAGGCATATCACCGGAATGGCTTTTCGGCACATCGGGCGAATCTGAGAATGATAATGATAATGTTCATATTATTGGAGAAATAATCGGTCTTTCGAGATCTTTTTAAGGAAGAAAACGCTATGATAAATGCAAAATCGCTATGTGTAATAGAAGAAATAATTAAAGATGCTGAGTCCTATCCCTATATGGAACAGTTGAAACGATATGACCAGAACACTTATCAGCACTGTATTAATGTGTGTGTTCTCGCATATCAAACGGGACAAGTATTGGATTATACAGAAGATGATCTTCGTCTATTGGCACAATGCGGTTTAATGCATGACATCGGAAAAATCTATATGCCAAGAATAACGTTATTCAAAAAAGGATCTCTAACCGACGAAGAATATAACTTTGTAAAAAAGCATACATTGCTTGGATACGAAATGGTCAAAAACAGAAACGACATACCTGATGTGGTAAAGCACACAATATTATGTCATCACGAAAACGAAGATGGAAGCGGATACCCAAATAACCGGACTTCAGAGCAGCTGCATGATTATGCGAAAATCATACATATATGTGATGTTTATGACGCCATGATTTCTTCGAGAAGCTACAAAGATATTATGGCGCCACAGACAGTTATTGAATATATGAATAAACAAACCGATAAGATGTTTAATAAACGCCTTCTTGATCGGTTTGTTTCTGATGTCTGTCCATATATCTAGTATCTTCTTAGGAGAGCGATAAGCTTACCAGCTACTAAGCATTTATCAGGGCAAATATCATGAAATGCCTTATTTTTGGGTTTTAATATCGTTCTGCTTTTCGAATCGCGTGCAAGTTCTGCAACGATAGTTGCATTATCAGCAAGAGCAATTACTATATCTTTGTCTTTGACCGGCTCATCATCAGAAAAAAACAATATGTCTTTATCATATATGCCTTTCTCGATCAGCGAGTATCCCTTCATTTTATATGCAAAGCGAGGATTTTTCTCTGATTTTGGATAAATGATATATTCATCAATATCAAATAAACTGTCAGGATCCGGCGAAAGTCTAGCAATTACAGGAATCATGAGGTTGTCTATTTTCTGCTCTTCAAGATTTTTTTTAAGAACTATTGTTCGAGGCTTTGAAGGATCATTTTGAATATATCCATATTCTTCTAGTTGCATTAATTCTTTATGGATTAAAGAAGTAGATTTCTCACCCATTATATTCATTATTTCCCTTACTGTAGGGGGAAATCCATGTTCTTTTATTCCTTCCTCTATTAACTCATAGATTTTTCGCTGTCGCTCTGTTAGTTGATCCATCCTCATAGCTTAAATCCTCCTTAGATACACTTTTATAAGACCATATTACCAATAATTTCCAGTTTTGCAAATTTTTTCCAAGATTTTTTGGCTTTTTCCCATAAAAATCGATTTTTTGAACTACATAGTAGTAGATGTAACACAAGTCTTTTTGTTATGGAGGGACACGAATTTGAGAAAAAACAAGTTAGTTTCAAAAATCATATGGAAGAAAAGCGTATCAGACAACAAGTATATTTGCAATATTTGCGGCAGTGAATTGATCAATAACGGCAAATTAACCGGTGCGGAAAGCCCTAACTCTCCACTTTATGAGAAAGGTGTCCTTTGCTGCAAGAAATGTCACCATGTTGTTGCGAAAGAAATCGCATAGTTGGAGGTATGTATGAGTGAACAAATTTACAATGGCGAAACAGATTTTTTAAAAGAAACATTTGAAGAAATGGATCGCGCTGCGGCTTTTTTTGAAGGAACAAAAAATTATATTCTTGATACATCAGTATTATTGCAGGATCCTAAGTCAATTTTTGTATTTGAAGATAACAATGTAATTATTACAGGAACAACGCTGCAGGAACTGGATAAAATGTCTGCCTACAACAAAAACATGGACTCCGCCTTAAAACAGATTGCAGGCAGCCTTAAGGTTCTCATGTCTGTGGGTGATCTGAGAGACGGTGTTGTTCTCGGCAATGGAGGACATCTTATTGTTGAGCCGGATGGTGTGAATGAGAAAAATTTGCCGGAAGGATTTTCTATAAAATCTCCTGATAACCGAATCATCAGCACATGTATCAATTTAAAACAACGTTTTTCAACCGCTAAATTTATTCTTGTGACAAACAAGAGTCTCATGGCGGTAAATGCATCTGTATGTGGAGTTAAAGTAGAAAGCTATCATAATGGATCAATCAAAGACACCGGATACACTGGATCAACAACAATCATCATAAAAAATGAAATGATCATAAATGACTTGGTGCAGGAACACAGTATTTCAGAGGCAGATATGAGAGAAGCAATTATGGAGAATGCACCGGATCATTTTTATCCGAATGAATTTGTAACGGTTCGCTGCGATGCAGCAGAGATCTTAACCATATTTGATGGGAAGTATTTCAAGAAACTTCCAGATTTCAGAGAAAGTGTGTACGGCGTACGCCCCCTCAATGACACGCAGCGGTGCCTGCTTTACGCATTGTGTGCGCCAGCATCTGAAATTCCTCTCGTTATCATCAATGGACCTGCGGGAACGGGCAAAACCCTTTTGTCAATCGCGGCGGGACTTCGGAGCATTGACGGTAATATAACAAGCCGTTCATATAACAATATACTTATAACCCGAAACAACGTCATGGCAGACGATGATTTTGGTTATCTGCCGGGATCTCTGTCCGATAAGATGGAGCCTCTTCTCATGCCATTTATGGATGCAATTGCAAATTTAGTACGAATGAACAAGAAAAGCACTAGAAAGGCAACTATGTCAAACCTTGATGTCAAACTGGAAACAGAGAAATTCTTTGAAAAAGGGCTGATTGACATATTACCGTTGGCATATATAAGAGGACGTTCTCTAAAAAATGCTTATATCGTCGTGGATGAAGCGCAGAACATTCCGCAACTTTTAATGAAAGATATCTTAACCCGGCCGGAAGAAGGCACCAAGATAATAATCAGCGGGGATCCGGTACAGATCGATAATAGCCTTTTGGACCGTAACAATAATGGACTTGCACTCGCGATAGAACGAATGAAGGATAGTCCTTTATCAGCGCTCATTACATTCTCTCCAGAACAATGCAATAGAAGTCCTCTTGCCGCAGATGCGCTGCAAAGGTTGGATGATATCAGAAAGGACGGTCTGAATTATGAACGGAAATAACAAAACAGGCAAACGTATAAGAGTTGCGCAAAATAGCGATACATATGCAATTGCTTTATATATGATCTTGAAAAAAATAGGCACAAGGTAGGAGGAATTTTGTTTTGAAAAGAAAATTATTCATGGTACTTATTACAACTGCTGTATGCGCATCATTTTTTGGATGCTCTGTATCTAAAAATGAAACTACAGAAGGAAAAAGTAATGAAATCGAATATTTAGACAACCGGCCTGTTTCAACAGAATCTGCTGAAGTCGTATATGAGACTGAAATCGACTCGGATTTAGGTCCGAATGATCCATATCCAATCGGACATACCCTGTATGATAATTCAATTACTTTTTCCGATGATGTGGCGGTCATATTGCATGATCAGATCTCAAGCTATGATCCCGGCAGTCGTAAGGTAACAGTATCAAATAAAGCAACATTAGGTGATTGTAAATACGCTTATGTTTATTACTCGGAATCGCCTTCTCTCTTTTTGTTTCAAAGAATTACAAGGGTATCAGTAGATTCAAAAGGCTATACAACGCTTACGTTATCTGGTGATCCTCTTCAATCTGAAATGAACAAAGAAGATTTTTTAAATCTCATTGCCGATGTGAACGAGTATGGTGAAAAGGCAGGAAGTGATCAGGATGCATTTGATAAAGCTAGTGAAGAATAGAACAATGGTGCTTTCCTTGGCCTGTATCCTTATATCGCTATCCCCCGATCATTGCTATGCCCAGATCCCGAGTGATATGACAACTGCTTCCATATCGGAAGATTCTAATATTGCACTTAATCCAGTGACAAACGAACGTAAACGATTGCAGATGAAGGCTGTTATATCTGAAATGGAGGAGCAGCTTTCTATATATTCCGGAGATACAAAGCTACAACAGAGATATGAAAAAGCAAAAATGTACTACGACGAAGCTGATAAGTGTTATCAATATGCAATCGAGGATAAAGAAAACAACTATGAAGCTCCGACTGCCGGTGTCGCAGCAATAACGTCTGACGTAAACTCTACAGATTCATGGGTATCCGAGTTCGACAAATATGTAGCTAAATGCTTGGCACTTAATCCTAAAGCTGACTATTTTCACGGATACTACAATCTTGATGAGGACAGGAAAAATGTCGTTAACACAGCATTGTCCTTAAAAGGGAAAATATCTTATGAATGGGGCAGTAAGCCGGAAAACAAAGGATGGAATGCAAGATGGAATACCCCGGGAACCGGTCTTGATTGTTCAGGATTTGTTGCGTGGGCATATTGGACAGGGTTAGATCAGAAAGACATTAACCCTAACTTAATGTCTACGTTATCAATCTCAAGGAATGTAGAAAAAATAGAGTATTCGGAATTACTACCTGGTGATCTTGGCATGATCATTGATGATGGTACATATTACACGGACATAAATGGAAGTCGTTTTTACTCACCTGATGGTGCAGTGTCTTCTAATGAGATGATAAAAGAGGATCTGGAACAAAAGAGTATCCAAAAGCAGCTTAAAATTGCGAAAAAAAAGGCAAATAAAGCTAAGAAAGATTTCGATGAAAATAAATTCCTTAAATCTGCAACAGCTGATATTAATTTCAATGTGAACGACGTTAAGACACATTCAAATCATGTTGGGATATATGTTGGCAAGGATAAGAATGGAAATGACCTATGGTGCCATTGTACCGGAGGCTCTCTCCGCACTGTGGTCGTAAATAGTTATGACCGGTTTCAATATTTCTATCGTGTATTAGAAAACGAGGAGGAGTAGCATGAAGAAACAAACATCATATATAAAAAGATTGATTTATGGATATAATTGTCGTTTGGTTTATGATTACAACTCCGAATGCTACATAATTACTGCAGATAAGTTTCCTTCTCTTCTCGAAGATGGAAGAGATCGCGGTGAAGCTACTCGAAGAATGAAGGAGAAGATTGCTACTGAACTCAAGAGACTTAAGGAAAATCATTTACCTATTCCAGAAGTAGACGAACCAGAATGGGAGCATATTATGAAAAAACTTGGCGTAGACTAATGATAACAATATAATTTATATATAATATTTTCATTTGTAATTCGGTGCAATTTCCTTAAGTCAGATATCACATTGTCTAAATACTCCAATTAAACAAAATAATGCAGAAAATCCTTTGTTTAAGCAGGAAAATGGAACGTAAAAAATTGATGTAATGCAGAATTAGCCTATTTTTAAAGAAATACATATCCTTTTAGCGAAAGGACAATGATATTTGATTTTTACTTAGATTTTTTTTGTTATCCACATATTATTTGTCCTAACAAAATCAAGAAAAGTCCAACCAGAATATGTGTTATGGTGTCAGTAAACACTTTTACATAGCACAAAAAGCCCATGCAATGCACAGGCTATCAATGGATATTGGGCTTTTCTTTATGTAATTAAGGTTCTGATGAGCGCCGGGACTGAATTAACTTCAGTTCTCGTATAATTAGCAAACATACGAGAAACGGCCTGTTTGATAGAGTTCGCACTATACTGGAACAGAAGATAACCAATATCTCTAAGTTCACTATTGGATAACTTATATGTATTATTGATATATTTCAAATTCATACTCTTAAATATTGTTTTAGCAATATCCATATTAGCGGCAAGTCTTTTCTTTTTCAATGTAAGAGCATCACAAACTGCATTTGCATGAATCTTAAAATATTTAAGAGATTCTGATGCACTAATCTTAAAAAGTTTTTTTACAACAGTATCCTGCATTAAATTAATGATCGTCTTCTTAAGCACATAACCCGGAAATAGTGTCTTGATTTCTTTATAGGTACAACCGTCACAAATGCCGTTGTTCTGTTTCCCCGGAACTTGATTTAAAAGACCACGAACAGCAAATCGCAAAGTATTGATATCTTTAATTTCAATAAGTGAATCCAATGTGTCTTTTGACATCACAATGTAGCCATAGCGAGAGTCGCTCTTGGCAAAGGCATTATATTTATAATGTGTGATATAAATGGTGTATGTATCTTCCAAAACGCCCGGTAATATATGAACATATCCTTTGTTCTGGAGAGTAGTCAAATTATTAAGCAACGTACGTCTTGATCGGTTCGTGTATTTTAATGCGTCGTCTAGGAAAAGTGTTATTTTACCATCTTTTTGTGGACCGAGAATATGCAGATAAAGATAGAGAATGATTGCATTAACTCCAAGCTTGTCTTTTTTGTTTGTAGAATACAAAGTTTGCTCACTTCGAAATTCTCTTTGACCACGTTTATTGATAAACCAATAATCAGGAAGCGCACCTATAGCATTAATCAGACCTGATATATTAACATTTGCAAAATCTGTATAATTAATTGGAATTGTGGTAAACTGATTCATTGTTAGGTGCCTCCTTTCTAGGGTAGATTATGACAAATGTGTTTATTTTAATCAAACATTCTATTTCACGTAATAAGTGGACTCGTTTTAAAAAGTTCACGATAAAATAAAAGGAAAAGTTATCATTCCACGGAGAATAAAGATGCATTTTAAAGAAAACACGTAAAAGATGGATACAAAATTTGTGGTTTCATAAAAACACGTAAAAAGCAGCTTTGATTTTATATGTTTACGTTGAATAATGATGCAAAACGATAACATTCACGTAAAATAATGGATCATTCAAAAATATGTACGACAAAATCTGCCGTAAAATTGGTGTTTACACGCAAAATGTGGATGCAATTAGAGAGTTTACGTTAAAGTAAGCTGCAAATATTTTATAGTCACGTAAGAAACGGATACAATTTCGATTTTATATAAGAATACGCAAAATGCGGATACATATTAAATTAATCACGTAAAAAGCTGATGCAAAACAACAAAAGTAACGTATGTGTTTGCGTTAAATATATACACGCACGTATAAAGTAGATTCATAATTAGATTTAACACGTAAAATACGGATGCAAATCAAGATAAAGCACGTAAGAAACAGCTCTAATTAAAAACGACACGAGAAAAACAGCCCCACTTACATTCAGTCACGCAAAAAAAGGATGCAAAATTAATTATTATTTATATTTACGACAAAAACAGCCTTATTTTATAAAAAAGCACGTAAGATTATGCCGCATTAAGGAGAAATAACGTTGATTTTGGATGCAATTCACTTTATTCACGTAAAAACACGATGCATTTTACAGACTTCTTTTTTAGAATGCAATAGGATATAATTTTTTCAGGAGGTGTTTTATGCAGGAATTTTCAACACATCTTATTGAGAGCATTCAAGCGAGATTAAATCCTAAACTTGCAGATTTCTACAATAAGAATAGTCAAAGAAGTAAGTCATATAGTGAATCTTATACTGAACTAATCCGAGAAATTTTGGAAAAAGAGTGCGACAATAAAGATTCAAAGAGTATGTCGAAGTTGGAAACAAGCAAACGACATTCGAGAGCCGGAAAACGCAGGCGATATTATAAAAAATGTCAGGATATGTTAGATGCTAAAATGTGGGAAGCTACCGATATTGATGCATTTTTCTGTAGAGATATCGTTTTAAGTTATAATTTTCTTACTAACACTGAAAAACTTGATCGTGTTTATGGTGATGAAACGATAGAAAATTTATGCTATGAGAAGTTAGATGAGGTAAGAAAATGGGCATCTGATAACAATTCTTTGATGATTGATTATCCGGGTACGGAAAGAAAAACGCCAAAAGCGATGTACTCTAATTTCATAGTGGATTTGACGATTGATATTTTGCGTGTTATTAATGAAAATTTTTCTGGAGATCTTGCAAGTAAGACTGCTTCCTATGTAGATAATGTATCGGAAAATGTTCTATTTGGCATAGCTTCTGAACGAATACCAATTAATAGAAACGGTCCAACAGAGGTTATGATTTACAAAAATGAGGAGCATACAAGCTGGATCAAGATCATCTACAATGGAATAGATGATGAAGAAGATTATGTTACGCTATTTGATACAAAAGACTTTGATATCGCAGCATACATTACCACTAGATTAATGCAGGCGCCGCCAACACAACGAGCTGCGTTAATAAGAAAATTAGACATCGTACGTGTATATATAGGTGATTCGAACAGAAGACCGTCAAAATCAGATTATAATGCTGTCACGAAAAGGATGAAGAAATTGGCTACGATGCAATTTATCTGTTCTAACTTCGGGAATGCAGAATGGGGAGCTTTCCGCTTAATAGGTGACATCTTCGAGAAGAAAATAGGTGGAGAAGACTATTACGAGTGCCATTCTAGTGGCTATATAGAGGAACAGATAGAGAACGGTATGATATTGCGTATGCCAACTGATCCAGAGGATAATGTTAATAATGCGGCTGCAAAACTGTTAAGGCCATTGTTTATGAAACAGCGCATCAGAATTTATCGAATGATTGCAAGTGGACAGAAAGAAAATGGACCATATACAGCAATGTATAAACATCATGATTTTATGGCCTATGTCAATTTTGGAGATGGAAATCGAAAGGATGGTCGTGATGCAATCTGCAGAGCATTAGATGCCTACATGAAAAGTGGTAAGATGATAAAAGATTATAGTTACAGCAGAATAACAGACACATATAAAATTACATTCTATGAGTTATCTGAGACAGAAATCAAAGATATTGACTTTATCTTATATAAAAACGGTGCTAGTAGGTTATCAGATAATATTATCGGACAAGTTTTATTGTCGGATCTAATGCCGACATAACACAGTAAAAAAAGAGGGCTTTGCCCTCTTTTTTATGAGTTTTCAGTATTTGTGTTTTGATGCGTCCAGTTTGTATAGGAAGGTACTTTTTGACGATCCAGATCAGCTTCGTCCGCATATTTTTTTACGGTTTCAATTGAAGAGTGCCCAAGAGCGACACTTACCTGAAGCAAATCGCCGTTATTTGCGCGATTTAGTTCAGTCGCAAATGTAGCGCGGAGCTTATGCGGCGTAATGGCCTTTTGCGGCACTGCATCGGAAGCATACTTTTTAACCATACGTTCTACGGCGCTTACAGACATTCGGGTTTGATTTCTTGACACAAAAAGGGCATCTACATCATCGTCCGGAGATTTCCTTTCATATTTTATATAATCCATGAGAGCGTCTTCTATATCCTTGTTAAAATAGATAGTCTGCTCGTCGCCACCTTTTCTGATAATGCGCATGGCACGGTTTGTCCAATTAATATCCTTTAAACTAAGACCGACACATTCTGAAATACGAAGACCAGTTCCTAGAAGAAGGACAATAATAGCCTTGTCCCGGTACTTGGATCGATCGGACCATGCAGCCTGCCTGCGATTGCTTAAAGAATTCAGTGGATCCTCAACGGCATCAAGCAATTCATCAGATTCATCACGCTCCAACCGAATAATATTCTTTCTTGGAATTTTTGGTGCGGCTAGAATCGATGCGGGATTGGAACTTAGATCGCCTGTAGTATAGAAATATCGATAGAATGTTCTTAATGAAGCCACCTTTCTGTTTAATCCACTTGGACTATTTACATGTACTACGCCATCAGTATCGGTATAAGAGGAGATAGAAGAGATAAACTCTTGGAGGTCTTTGACCGACTGGTGATCAATCAGCTCCAACGTGATATCCTTCAAAGATGAGCCGGCAGTAGGATTGTTTTCTAGCAAATAATAGAAGAATACTTTTAGATCCTTCGCGTATTCCGTGATTGTGCGTTCCTGCATATTCCGGATGATGCGGCAATACTGCAAAAAGAACTCTTTCGTAAAGTCTGGGAGAGTATCAACGATTTCATTGGTGATCTCAATTTGCCTGATTTTTTTTTCTTTGTGATAATCGTATTTTGCCATTTAGTTCCCCTATTTTTTGTTGTATTTCTTTTATTATAGCATTTATTTCTGGATTTGTACTAAGAATCAGTCTCTACTTTTTTGAAGTTCTTTAATTTTATTGATAGGAATTACCACTTCCGAAATTTCCCCGTTTACTCTGATTTTCATAACAGATATTGTATCCTCTGATTTGTTATTGTATTTCCCCAATTCCGTATCGCTGATCCCAGCTATGGTGACCAGCAACCGACCATTCTCTTTTATTTCGCAGATTGTATATCCCTGTTTTGATAATGTGTCCGCGCTTTCATCCTGCCATCTTGTAGGATATGTAGTTACAATATTTGCTGCATCAAATATGCAGCCACCAAGCAAAAAGAGAAATACAATAAACACAACGAGCTGTATACCATCAGCGTGTTTTACAACAAAATCATTATTTTTCACAATCTTACCCCTTTCAATTTACTTCAAGATTTCATCTAAGCAGGCATTCCAACCTCTCTTGTAAACTTCATACCCTTTTTCTGTATAATATACTCCAGGTTGTGAGATTCCCGCTTGGTTTCCTAATTCTGGATTGTTTGGATTTTTCAATCCGGCTTTTTGTCATAGTAGTCAGTCTTCGATATGTCTTTTAAGGTCAAATAACAACACGCATAGCTATTTTTTGCATGCGAACTATTTCTTAACGGACAACTTAACGGACAATCAGCACAACGTTCCGGCATATCCATAACCAATACTGCTTTAGACATATACGTTCCCCCTAAAACATAATATTTCAGTTTAGTTAATCTTTATCTGCATAATAATCAAAAACTGCCCTAGCTTTTTCTGATATTTCTTTACCAATTTCTTCTTGTTGTGTTCCTCTTGTAAGAGCTTCTATTATCATCAAAAGAGCATCCTCCGTGTTGTATCTGAAATCAGTAAATTTTCCATTCAGCAAGTCACTTGACCATGCACTATGAGTTATGTCATCAATAGTGGGAATATCACTTAATTTTAATATCAGATATTCATGTTTTTTTGATAACTCAAATTTATTCTTTGGCAATTTCTACACCTCCGTCATCGGATATACTAAAATATCAAGAACATCAGCTTCCATGTGCCAGTTTGAGATCTCACAATGTCCATATTCGATTCGTGCATGGCGATAATTTTTACATACATGTGTTTTATCTGTGCCAACATCTCTAATCTGAATTTTTGTATCTCCATAAAAGTCCTTTAATAATTCTCTTACTTTCATAGTATTTTCCTCCAGTTATTCCCTGCAGAAAATTTCTGATAAACCTTCATCTTTCCATGCTTCATATGCATGATTGGTCATGCAGTCTAAAGCAAGTTCGTTGATTTCTGCCTCTTTGTGCAGCCATGCACAATTTTTCCGGCAGTGTTCCATAACTGCAAGATACAGATCATATTTTCCGGTATCCTTTACGACTTGGAGCGCGAGATCATTCCATTCGGCAGGAGAGAAGTCTCCAATTTTTGTCTTATATATCTCAACAAATTCATGATCCTGTATCATTCTTCCGTGCCAGTTATGAGATCCAGAAGGTATGGAATGACCAAATCTTGTGAATTTAAGATCTTCGATCGTAAGATTTTGCATAAATTTTCTTCCCTTTCTTTAATTTAAAAAGAATTTTTCCTATCTGGGTGATACTTTTCCAGTCTTACAAACTCGTAGTCCCTACACTTGTCTGCATACATTCTAAGTGCATTATCTAAGCCGGTAACGATACAAGTGTCATAAGAGCTGCTAAAGGAATAACGTTGAGTCGTAATTTTAAATGACTGCGTTACATATTGTAAACGGTTTATGTATACATCATATACACAATAAAATTTCCCGTCTTTTCTAAAGCCTTTTAGACTCTCGCAAGCAATATCGTTATTTAGATATCGAATAGCTGCAACATTGTTCTTTTTAGGAAAACTTATCTCAACGATAGGTTCATCATTTGACACACATTTTTTATTTGTTGCAACGATAAAATCATGTGCATGGATATTTCGCAAGAAATCTGTCACCTTTTCGTAGGCCACATCCCAATTGAATTTTTCTATTTTCACTACGCATTGCCTCCTATATTAATTAGTTTTTACAAAAGCCTTTGCTCGCGCCTCTGTCAGAGAGTGATATCCTTTCTCGTGCCGCCAAGAGGAGAGGAGAGCAGGCCAATCATCCGGAAGCGTATCCGTATACTTAAGCAGCATTTTCTTTTCTTCTGCCTCTCGGCTCACAAGGTAATCAAGACCTTTGTTTAAATATTCCAGAGCTTTTGCAAAATCAATATGTTTGCTACCAACTCTCCAACCATCTAACTTACGGTTGGTAATGGCGTAGCGCACCCTTACGGAATCGAGATAAGTAAGATCGAGAAATTCTCCTTTATATACTTCCATGTTTGCCCGCGCTTTCTTCGTGTCGCGACCAGTACGCCAATTATATCCGGAATCACTCTTTTCCTCAGAAATGAAGTAGTGACTCTCGGTTTTAATATACATCGCTTTGAAAAAGACTCTCTTATAGCATTTAACGCCATCCCTACTTACAGAACTTTCTCGATGTAAATCATTGTTTTCACCGTCAAATGAATAGGTAGAATCTTCCCATTTGATATAGGCTTCGATGTTGTCTTTGGTAACTTTTCCAAAACGATCGTCCTTGCCACCTTCGATAACTTCAGTTCTGGTGTTGATGGCAGGTGGTCCCTGCAGCGGAAGATATTCATATCTTGGATTATAACTTTCGCCTCTCTCTGTTTTTACTAGATTATCCTTATGAAGAATAGAAGTGTACGGATAATCGAGATAAGAAATACTCCATACTTCTTCATTATCTACCAGATTGATCGGATAAATGGTACAGTCATGAATACTTACATCATGCGTGCGGTTTTTAATGCCGCGGCCGCGATCATTATTGAATGAATCATTCACCGTAGATCTGCCATACATATAGCATCCTGCATCATCGCGCGTAATACGCTGCATGGTGAGTACCATGTCGCCTTTGGAAATTTTTTCGTTTTTTGACGATACAAGAATGTCTTCCCATGATCCGTATGTATTGTCCTCAATCCATCCATCTGCGAGCGAGAATACAATATATGGACTGGGCTTGGTCACAGTCACACGCTGCGGCAGTCGGATAATCTTTCCGTCATTGATCAGTCCTTGAAGCACTGAGAAGATAAATAAGCGGGAGAGCATTTCTTTCTGAGTGGAAGAGGTTGCATACTCTGTTTCCTGCGTTATAGTCTCTTTCTGAGGAGCAAAGAACACATTATCATCGACAATCGCGATTTTATCCTCATCGGTCCATCCTATATACAGATTTTCCCCGTCGCGGATCAGTATAGCGATTGTAGATCCATGATATTTCTTATAGGAATCAAGTACGTTTGCAAAGATCGGGCTTGCGGCAAAACTATTACCGGTTCGGCTGATTTTAACGAAAGAAACAGATTTTTCGCCGGGGCAGAAGAGTTCCTGCATATCTTCCCTGTTTTTCAAGATCTTCTCAAAATATCTCATTTCATCTGAGGTTCCTTCATAATCATATATAGCAAGAAACTTGCCAAGCTCTTCATCAAGAAATCGGAGCTTCTGATAGATAACGACTGGTGAGTTCTGATCCGCGTGTTGCCCGGATGTCAGCTGTACGAAATTTACAACTTCACCGGTGATGCAGCGAAGCACGTAGATCTCTGATTCGATCATGTAAAGCTTCTTATTAAGTGCATCCAACTGCATGTCAAGATTTGCTTTCATTGCCTGTAATGCGTCGGTTTTCTCCTTATACTGAAGTTCGAGCTGTTTTCTGAACTCTTCGAGTTTTTCCTCCTGCTCACGTTTTAAAGACTCCATATCTGCCTTTTTTGCTTCGATTTCACTTTTCTTAGCCTCAATATCATTTGTAACATCATCGAATGAAGCTTGATCCATAGAAGCAGGAGAGAGCAGTGCAGAGTTTTCGCCAAGAGAATGAATCTGTGCAACGGAATACGCATTGTAATCTTTGTACATCTCAACATCAAGGAATCGGCACGGCAGAAGCCACGGTACATCCAAGTTATCGCCGCTGACGATTGCGAACCGGTTCCGATCATCGAGATACCGGAGATTGAGCTTCCGGCCGAGTGTATTATAAAATTCAACTAAGTCACACAAATCGGTGAAATGATAGCCGGTAACATTGTCGAAAGCGGTATTGAGCTGCGGAATTTTATTCTGTAGATTATAAAAGCCTATCTGCTCACTGTTTTCCCAACGTTTTGCGCGTTCCTCAGACCAATTTTCGGTTTCATATTCTTTGGCCTTGCCGGAGTCCTTCCACTCTTTCAATGTGTCTAGGTTTTTAACAGTAGCTTTTCCGATGACTGGAAGAGTATTCGTTTTGCTTGATGTATTATTCATAAAAACACCTTCTTTCTGGTATAGGTATACCGGTATCTGTGGTGGTCAACTTTGAAAAACAATGAATGAAGCTGGCTGACTGTGATTATGTATATATAGGTGTGTCATAGTTTTTCGGGTATAGGTATAGTAGTTTGTAGAGTTTTCCAAGTATGTATATTGAGATGTATATAGTAGAAAATTTTGATATACATACGTCAAATATCTATGATAGTTTTATAAATAACCCTATTGCGCAGACAAATTCTTATTTGTGAGCGCAATAATAGAGCTTATAAAAAGTGATCGGCTACTCTTATGTCATGCTGATCAATATTATAATAATTCCAACCACAATATATACTCATCCTAAAATTACAGAATATTGTTTAGCTTGCCATGATTCTTTAAGGTTAAAATCGAATTTTTGAAAAATGCCGAGTAAAAGGAAACATAACCCCAAAATCATAAAAGCAATCCCGAATAATAATGTCAAATTCATAAAAGATCCTCCAAAAGGCGAGTCGATTTTAATTCATCCCTGATCATATCAGATTCTGCATGAATTAATCGGAGTGAACATATCGTAAAATATAACGTGGCACCTCCCATAATCGTGCCCAATATAATCATAATGACAATGAATGTATCCATGAGCCTTCCTCGTTTCATATTTGTTTTATTACTTTTCTGACCGATTGCATTAAAATCGGCTCTTTTATTATATAGAAACCATTTTTTCATTTATTACAGTCCTTAATGGTTTTTCCTTTCTTCCATGCATAAATAGATGGCTGCGACTATCTTATTTCTTATGTTATTGGTCTTACATCTACTCTTACGGTTCATGCCAGTTCCGCAATTAAGTCTTACGCTAAAGACACCATCCAATTTATCGTTAATCAACAAACACTGTACCGTCAGCATTATATCTTACAGTCATTCCTGCATTGATAGATAAAAAATAATGAACACCGGTTACAGAGTCTCGGTATTCTCTTATTTCATCTAAAGAACTATTGATAAATTCCATCTCCGCATGCTGATACTGCTTGGTCTGTTCACTATTTTCTGCATTAACAGTCGCAATACCATCTCCACATCCTCCTACGAAGATTCCTGATAAAAATGTGATAGCAATCAACACACCTAATAACGTTTTCTTTTTCATAAATTTTTTTCCTTTCTATTAACTCAAATATACCTCTATGGATTTCCTTACCAAAATGCCACAATGCTGTTATTATTGAGCTTTCGGACGTAGCTCTATATCAAATCCAAAAGTTTGTAAGACGCTCGTAGCCTCCGATGTTAAACGATCAAATCCACTCGCTAGGATTTGGTAAGTGAAATAGTGCTCATATCTATCGGTGCTATCTACTTGGCTTAAGTCGGCACCTGCTATTGGAGTCAAAATGGCATGTTCCAATAGATGATCATCCCATACTTTCAGCTCTGCAACATCTGTTTTTGGATGTTTCTTTGCATACTCTTTAAATTTACTCCAATTAGATATCACTTCCATTGTGTTTCCTCCATTTTCTATTCCGCTATCGTTGTCTAATGCGTACAACAACATAAATCACAATTTTCTTAAAAAACAAATACGTCGGTTTAAGAAGTAACAAAATTATAGGAGGGTATATCGGAAACAATTCCACTGCCAATTTACGATCATAGAAGCACAGAGACCACAACATCGCGAAGAATATGTATCCTGCCATCAGAACCCTTTCTACAATTGTTTTTAATGACAATTTTCCGCGCAAATCCCATAAAAGAGCTGTACATGAAATTGCTATTATAAAAACAATAAATGAAATGCTTGGTATAATTTCATCAAAATCGATTCCGTGTGGGTTATAGGTAAACCATTTGTAAAATTCCTAAAACATCGTTTGTATTCTCCTATATCTAATGTGTGAATCGCTTGGTTTACTTTAATGCAATCTGTACATCCGTATACCTTGACAATAATTCAATGAGCTAATCAGTTTCTTGGATTGTCCAACGCTTTCCTCCCATATTTCTCCTTTATCTTTTCAAAACAGGTTTCTAATTCCTGACTGACCTTCGTATATTCGTCATCTATGCACGAAAAATCGACTGTATTGGAATCCTCATCGAACGCGTTCATTGGAATCGAGACAACCCTCATATGATCATCAATTTTCGCATATAATGTTCTTATTTCCCCAGTATTTATTCTCCCCACAATATCCTCGGAATTAAACAAACTTAATTCAGTGCGAAATTGTTCCTGCCATTGAAAATCATTTTGCAATTTTTTCATTTTATTAAAAAGAAGCAATACGGAATCTATTTCTTCATTGTATTTTTTAAATTTACGTTCTATTAATGCTTCTATTGCTCGTGTGCAAACATAAACTGCCAACATCAAAAGCCAAGCCACCCAAACCTGTATAGTTGATTTTTTATCAAAAAGATGTGTACCCCAGTTATACAGAACATATATCGTATAAATACCACATGTAAAAATCAACACGATAACAAAAAAAGATGTGACAGACTCGAACATTTTAAGATTGGATTCTTTCTTCCATAATGTCTGAGTGACAGATTCTGCTTTTGCAATTTTCTCTTCAATCTCTTTGGGATTGATTTTGGAAACAAGAACTTTCACTTACGTTTACTCCTTCCACCATTTAATTCCTTTAATGAAAATATATGCGAATAACACCGTTGATCCAAACCATATCAAAGAAACAGGTATAAATGCTATTCTATCTATCTGAATAATTTTTGTCCCTTCAATAGCCCATCTCAACTTTTGTAGCGTATTTAATGTACAAAATATTGTAGTAAATATGGATAAAATCGTAACATCCATTTTCTCATACGCGTGATCTATTGCGAGTTTTACTCCACATAAGATTACAACACACGGAACTAAAATAAGTAGTATTAAATTCATCTTTGTTTTCTCCTTTTTGATTTTTGAGTTACCGGTTTTCTGATTTTAAGTTTAGCAATTTCTTTTTTACACATATACGAAAGAATAATATTTCTGTCCTTATCATAGTAAGCGGTTTTACAATTCTTCTGGTGCAATTCTTTCTACCTTTCAGAATTGCTATGACTATCTCTTCTTTTTCTCTTATCTGCTTTTATAATAACACATATGTTCGATTGTGTCAAAACATATGTTCGATTTTGTGTCAATAAAATAAGGCTCAGAAAATTCCGAGCCTTATAAATACTAACCATTAATATGTCTCGTGTACCCATTTGACTACACGATCCCATTCTTCCTTTGAGCATACAGCTGTATAATTTTCAAACACTTCATACTCGTCATTCTCTGCCTCTGTGAAAATGTCTCTTAAGACAGATTCAATTTTTTCGGCCGATCCATAATATAAAACATGCCGAATGCCTTTGTAAACATGCCCTTCGGCCATAAGAACAATGATTTCATTCCATGATTCTGCCCCGAATCGTTTAACTGAAACCACCGGCTTATTAAAATGTTCTTCCAAAATTCCCCACCAATCCAAACGCGGCTCATCAACGAACCCATCGTGGTTGAACTCCAGACATTTTCCGAAAATTCTTATTTGATCATCTTTATTCAAAATGATCGCATCATAGTGTTTCATAAATTTTCCTCCTTTGAATTTGCTTTGTTTTCCTTGACAATGCCACCGTTTTCTTCAATCTCGATTGCCTTGTCTAAGTCAACAACTTTTGTTGCCTCTGACACGTAAGTATCATAAAAACCTGCTTCTTTCAGCTGTATCATAACTGCATCCACATCGTGAGCGGTTGGAATTAGCTGAACCTCTTTACAGAGATTATGAATGAGTAAATCGAAATTTCCCTTATCATCATCAAAATGATGATTTGAAAGAACAGCTATTACATCATCCACATCAATCAATCTTCTCATTCTTCATCACTCCAATCTAATTTTTGACCACAGTTTTTACAAAAAGATCCACTGTTGACAGTCTGGTGACAATTAGGACACCAATATAAACCTCTTAAGGCTTTGGCATTTTCTACTACACCGATATATCGTTTATAATCAATTGGTGTAGGTTTTTTCTCTTTCTGTTTTTCCATCGCTTCCCGGCATTCTTCCACAGTTCCGATCACGTGGTACTGCTCAATTTCTTCAAGTGCCTTAATCGCCATGTGATGTGCATTTACACACTTATCGGTATAACAATCTAAATTATCATACCTTTTTAAAAACTCAATTATTTCATCCATAGTTTTTTCCTTTTTTATACTTCTACCGCAGAAATCATGCTCGCATTGACATTTTTCTTGTATGCGAGCAGATTCTTGGTCGATTGAATTTCTTCTGGGCTGTCTGCCGGTGTCACAAGAATGATCTTCTCGTTCAAAACGTAATATCGTTTCTTGGGAACCTTAACGCCAGTCCTTTTTGCATGAAGAATGATAAGATCAGTATCGACGGTGTAATTATTCTCATCGAACTCGAATCCCATCTTCTTAGCCCTCCTGACCGTTTCAAGGCAATCTGCTTCCGATGCCTGATCGAGGATAAAAGGGAGATCCGTATGCTCAAAAATAATGATTAAAAGCATATACTCACCTCCTAGTATCCAATGATCTTGGCATATGAAATGTGCCCTTTGGTTTTTATTGCATAAAGGTCGTCGCAGATCTTCTGGTAGCCATCTGCTACTGCCCTCTCAGCAGAATGATACTCAGCTTCGATCACACAAAGCGAAATCAATTCAGGGTATTTTTTCAGCACTTTTGGGAGTGAATCCAGATCTGCGTAGGCAACCTCCTGCCAGTCGAATCCTGAATCCTCCGGCAATATAACCGCGGATTGGTCTTTATTGTCAAGTAATCCATGGTTATAATTGCTGCATTTTGCAACAATGAGTTTATTGCTAAATGCAGGATATAATACATCCCAACCACGAAACACGGTCGAGAAAAATGCTGATCGAATCGGAATCTGATGATTACGCCTCATTTCGTCAGCGATCTCGTGCCACTGATTTCTACAACGGTCAACGAAGTTATCTTCGTATTGAGCGTCAGCAACAATGCTTTCCTTCATCACAGTTGGCGTTAAGTACGTCTTTATTACATACTCATTCAATTCTTCGGTGAATGAAGTCTTATATTTAAAGTCGTAACCAAGGACATCCATGCCATTTGAGATTGTTCTCTTCTTGGCAAACGCCTCGTTCACTGCCTTACACCATCTGCAACTTGGAATCAGTTGGAAGTTGCCAGTCATGACATTTTCCCATAATGATTCCACCTTTTCTCTAAAAATTGGTGTGGCTACTGCATACTCACTGCGGATATACTGTAATGGTCGCAGCGAAGAATCTGCTGCTGTAACAAACACTTTATTTTCTTTCTCACGGAAAGAAATGGATTTAATTTTATAGTAACTCATATGTTTTCCTCCTTATATATGGCGGAGATCCCTTATGCGCAGGATCTCCTGATTGTTGATCCCGTGTCCGGGTGTTAAATTTGCGGGCTATCATGTAGTCCGTCCTGATCCATAGCTGCCACTTGCGCATCTGTGATCAGAAAATACTTATATCCACATCCACTGTCGTCCCATGTACAATCCACGTTAAGCCATTGTCCGTTATACTTAACGCGATTCCATGCATGTTTGCCATTGCTTACGAGATAATTGTCGATCCCGTTTGCATTGCAAACCATGGAATATAACAGAGCATATCCGGCACAAATGCCTTTTCCTGATGAGACATCGATGATGGATTGGGATTCTTGAAGTTCGGAATCTTTTACCGATCCATTCTTCATCCTTCCGTATAATTCCTGATCGTAGGTTGTCTGAAGACATTCCAAATCATGCGTTATACGAAGAATTCTTCTGTCTGATGGATCTCCTGCGAGTTTAAGCCAGTTCTGATACCGGATGAGACATGCGGCAATATCGCGCTCTGTCTCTTTTCTTGTCATTGCTGACTTATAATCATCAAACAGCAGTTGTAGATAAAACTTACTGCCACTATACAGTGCACTGTGCATAATGAAGTAATACTGTGGATGCGCTCTTTTAAAATAACGGTAAGTATCCTTCATCTGTTGCGGAGATAAAGAGCAATCGATCACGCTGACAACTCTCTTATATTTGCCGGTGTATTCGATGTTCTTATCCGACTGCAGGATAGCACTGCACGCCTCGTCTAACTTGTCATACAGCGTTCTCTCCTCTTTTGTGAGCAACATCTCGTAATAATGGTTGGTATACTGATCCCAATCAATATCACGAATCTGCTGCTTTGTTGGCGTCACCTTCATCACTACGAAGAATAATGCAAGGTATAACCCAACAAAGAAAATCAAAACAGCTTTAAGAAACTTTTTCATTGCCGTGTTCCTCCCTTCTCACAGTTCCACGTCAATATCCAGGTTGAATCCAAGATGGCAATCACGAATAATCTGCTCATTTTTGTATTGCTCAAACACTGACTCTCTGGTGCTTCGGTTCACTTCCAAGTGTTTCAGAAAGAATGCTCGATACCGAAGTTTTCCGGTTTTCATCGAAAATACGTCTTGGTATGCAAACTTCGCATTTCCAATCGTAAAATCGAAGCGTGTATCTTCCTTCCCATTTCCGAAAAATACGGTATCGAATGAAGCACACACATTTTCAAGTTTCTTCTTGAAATCGGTCATCTCGTCCTCTGTCAAAACGGATGTAAGACCGATCTCGAACAGATTTGTTCCAATCTGGAGTAATCCGTTCTCATTGGCCGTCTTTTTCGCTGAAGGGAAATAAGACGGTTGCTTAATAATTGCGTTTTCCATAAAAAAACCTTCCTTTCTGCCTCTTTGGGCGTTCATTTTTAATATGTAATAAAAAAATGAGCCGGAAGAATTTTTGTGGTCAGGCTTCCCTGAAAACAAAAAATGAGCCGAAACTTTCGTTTCGACTCAACATTCTTCTAACTCAAAATTAATACATATTTATTATACTAAAGAACGCACGTTCTTACAAGTGAAAATCATAAAATTCAACAAACCAATTTGCTAGGGATTACAATTATAGAAGTAAATTCTCTCCAAACCTACTTGGTAATTGAATAACCGAGGATTTCCGCTTGGTGTCCTAAATGGAAATCACTTCTTTTCTTCCGCAATATGGGCATTTTTTAATGAACAGAAAACCCATTTGGCTTATTTCTGCTTGTGCCCCACATGAACTGCACTCCGTTTGTATATTTTTAATCTTTTCATTATTTGTATCTGGTGTTTCATTACTTACGCCCGATGTCCCACCCATGATACTATATCCATAAGGATGTTCTCCCGCAGAAAAAGCACACATGTCAGTACATGCTGCATAACACGTTCCTTCACAACTATATCCCATATCCGTCTCCTTTTAAAAAGTATGTTCTATTATCAGTCAACTACCCCTGACTACGTCAGGAGCTTGGTGATGTATTAAATACTGCACCAACTTGCCCGGATACAGCAGGCTCGCCTGCATTCCGCAGAACACAGGTGGAGGTCCGCCAATGACCGGGCGGTTATCCCAGTGAGTTGCTATACTGAGAGGATATTTTTTGAATTGAAAAGCAATGGCTTTTAACATATGTTTCCGGAAGCCCCTGCGATTTCCGTCTTATGGATTGCAGTTTTTGCACGGATCATAGCCGTTATCAATCAAACTCTTCCTATATCCGGTGTATTTTTTCTTGTTTTTCTCGGACATGGATCTTACCGACGCGCAACTTGGCTTGTGAAATTTCTTTGTATTGGTATTGACAATGTATGTCTGCTTCTCAGAATCGGAGTTTGATGATGTATCCTTTTTCGCAGAGGTCAACTTACTATCGCCCGTTTTATAGTTAATTTTTACGCCCGGCTGCACATTATATGCGTATACGCAGTAGTTGATGCCTTTTCCGTTATCTTCAACCGAATAGCCCTCCATAAGCACTCCCGATGCTACAAGGTTATTCCCTTTGAAAATAGGTGTAACGCGGTATAAAACATGATTTCCGGTTTTCTCCACGTATTTTGCAACCATTGTCTCATATGGAAGCATTCCTTCTATATTAAGATAACGTGTGCCAGTGATCAGATTCTTCTTATTCGCGTTTTCTGCTGTCAGACAATATGCAATCAGATGACAGCGGTTGTACAAATAGTTGCCATCTACAACGCCCCTATACTTTACAGTATGCCATCCGGTCGGCTTTACTGATCCGATTGTTCCTCGTTCCTCTGCAGGCATCGTTTCTTGCGATACATTCGCATACGCTACCCCGCAGCGGCCAAGCTTGTCCAATTTATGATAGCTTTCGAAGCTTTTGGCGTTTTCTTTCTCTTTCTTTGTGAAATACGGCTTGTTCCCATGCACTTCTACCGAAGCTGCTTCCTTATACTTTGGAACATCCGATACAGAAAACTTATCTTTTGCTTCCGCGGTCACAACAATTTCTGAATTAATATCAGCTGATGACTGCGAAATATACCCTGCGGAGAAAGCAATCAGCAGTGCGAGTAATAACGTCTTTAGTTTAATTGTCCTTTTCTGTCTCATGATAAAATCCTCCATTATTCCGAGATAAGTGTTTTGCGAATGGCAGATATATCATTTGTGTTGCACCATTCAATCGATTTCGTATATTCAGGATTGTTAAATCTCGGCAAACATATAGCCATATCAAAGCCATCCTTTATCATAATTTCTTTTGGAATGCAAAATGACTTCATTACGAAACCAGAAAGCAGATAGAATTTCTCCATTGTATAAGGTATTGAAATCGAAATCTGTTCTGTCTTTCGTTTTCCTTTCAAAAAAATTGTTTCAACTCTTCCGTCTTTTGCTATATGCGTCTTTTTAATCTTTATGCTATGACTAGCTAAGATACGCAGAAACCCCTCCTTTGTATTAAGAAGACTTGTATGGTAGCACGCTGGTATATGATGACGTTCTTTGCCAATATGGGTTATGACTGCAGGTTCATAAGATGCTCTATTATTATCGTCAATTACACTTGCTAAATCAACGATATAAAAAATAATAAAAGATAAAATTAATACAACACTGATAAAAAATAAAATTATTTCAAGGACCATTGTTATCTCCTTTCTGGTCTATCTTCCATATAAGATTATTAGTTATATATTCTTTAATTTATCCAAAACACATACCATTGCAATCCACCTATGCTTTTCCGGTACTTCCAAAGCCGCCTCGATCAGCGCCGGTTAAATGATCGACTTCATCAAATACAATTGTTGGCTGATGCTTAACGATTCTGAACTGTGCAATGCGATCATTCACATGAATAATAGTATCTCTTGTGGCATATACCGGCATTCTCCACATGTCATTATCACCGCAGTATGACTGGTCGATGACACCCATACTGTTTGTCTGGATGATGCCCCATGTCTTGAATGTTGAGCTGCGAGGCACAACATGCGCTTCATATCCTGCCGGAAGTTCCATTGCAACGCCTAATGGGATCATCGCAAAGTCACCGGCATGGAGTTCTGTCTCTTCCGCCGCCCGCAGATCGATCCAATCTGATTTTCCGTCAATGTATGCAAGTTTGTCAATCTTATCTGTAAAATACTTAATTTTAATATTCTCCATTATATTAGTCCTCCACTCAAAAATAAATAGTAACAGCATCTGGACTTTCGCTCAAGTCAACGTTTTTTACTCTAGCGTGGGCTACGGTGTGTCCAAATTTTTCTTCAATATCATCATTGTGATCGAGGTATGCAATGTCAATTCCACTTTGCAAAAATATTTCTCTTTCAGCGCGATACTGATTAACTATCGTTTTAACAATCATATCCTATATCTCCATGTTGCCAAATAATGTTTGCAGCTGGCTGCTCTATCTACGACGTGATTTCCATTTATTTCCGTGATCCACCATTACTTTGATGATTTCATCCAATGTGTATCTTCCGGAACACTGCTTATGGAATCCCGGGATCTTGCTCGTGGTGTCCACATTTGATCCAAAATTATTCTTATGATACAGAATGATCTGTGCTGTTTCTCCGTTTGATTCACGGATGTCCGTAATCCACGTATCAACTCCGGTTTGTACACGCACACCAATTGCGACACAGATATTGCTGTATTCTTCCGGATTATATCCAATCTCTTTTAATTTTGTGATCAGCGTATCCATGAACGCGTAGGCAATTTCGTCTGAAGAGTTGTAGACGGTGCCATCTTCTGTCATTAGCTTTGCTGAAAACGCAAAATAAATAATCTCTTTGTTTTCTCCCCGGCTTACGATTCGTCCGCCTTCCGTGTTGGAATCGTATCCTGCCTGAGAATCCTGATTTACTATAATTGCCATTGCAGCTTTGATTGCTGCTTTTTTGTTCTGTGCCTCAATTCCATCTGGAACCGGGATGTAATCTCCTTTTTCCTCGCCAGAGATCTTTCTGCATTTTACCTGATATAACATATTCTTTCCACCTTTCTCATTGTATGAATCTGATTGCTTGATCTCAACGAGTTCCTTCTTTCTATTACCATTATACCGAACATTTGTTCTGCTGTCAAGTATAATATAAGACCACTCCAAAAGAAGTGGTCTGATTCCTAGCTTTCCGTGGCATCGACTTTTTCGACAACCTTTTTCTTATTTTTCTTTTTCCCCTTGGACTTTACTTCTGGTTGCTCTGTTTCGGTTTCCGATTCTACTTCTTGCGCCTGAGTTTCTTTTTCAATAAAGCGATCCGGGACAGAATATCCGCATAATGTAAAATTATCGCCGCGGTCCCAGATGCCTTTGGATGCTGCTTGCGCGTAGCTTAAGGCTTCTCTCATCCATGTGGAATATGCCCCAATATTTTCATTTGTTACATTCCCATAACCTTCCATGATCTCTTCTGCATTGATACAGTGTTTCCAGAAAGCAATCTCATTTGTGAAATCGATATCTGCTTTATCGTATACTAGGGCTGAGTATTCCCCGTCTGTGTAATCTGTCATATTCAGATAAAGCGGCATTTTTTCTGTAAAACGTCCATCAATCCAACTACGAGCGCTATTCCAGTAAGACGTTGGCATACCTTCTATCTTATCTGCCGGCAAAATTCCGGCAAGATGAACCACTACCTCATCATCGTCCAACAATACCCGGATGGTATTTCCATCTACAGCACCTTTATATGTCGCAGCAACCAGTGTCGGATCGCTTTGTCCAGAATCGTCATTGACATCAACATTTTTTATATAATCGACCTGATTTTCAGGCTCTTTGACGCCTTCTACGTCATTTTCCGTAGCGCGTTTCTGAGATGTCATATCCGCGATAAATGTGATCAATGACATGAGTAAAACCGCTGCAATAATAATCCATATTATCTTTTTGGGCTTTTTCTTTGTAACTTTTTCCTTTTCTTCCATATTTGTGATTTCCCTTTCGCAATATTACTGCAGAGTTGAATGCTCTAAAAGCTGATCGATAAGTGCCTGACAGTTTTCGTTAGGAATAATATAGTTGAGCATGCAATCTACACCGTTGCTTTGGAATGTATAACGTACATTATCAAACCTGTAGCTGTCCCGGGACATCGAATACCGGACTGCTTTTGACGCAGGGATAATCTCATCTGTAACATTAAACAATATACACTCCTTTTCGCCGATTGTTGCATTAAGATCCGTTTTTGTGATCGCGGTACGGTAATTAAATGCATTTGCTCCGACGGATTGTGTAAAATACGGCTGCATTATCTTATATTCGTAACTGCCAGAGAACTGTGCATAGTCTTCTACTACATTATGGTCAGCATCTGTCATATATTCGATGATCACACCTGCGTATGGACTGGAATCATTGTCTGGACACTGAATAACTACCATTCCGTCTTCGTTTTGCGTAATATCCCATCCTGCAGGATACGCGATCTGTGCTTTGTCCGTTCCCGTGGATGTGTAAGTGTCAATGCTAACCGGAGCTGTAAGATCTTCGGCAGTCGGCTCATATGGCTTTACCGTCGCTAAAAAGGCGTCCATTTCATCATGCACTGCCTGTGCTGTCACATCGTTTGAAAATGCCATGAGAATGATTCCTTGCTGATCCTCACTGCTATTCTCAGTATCTTCCTTATTTATATCTTCTGTGCTGTCTATAACACGGTCGGTATCAGCCCAATCATCCGGTGCGGTAGGACTTAATATTGTATAATATCCGTATGCTTTAGTCTTATAGATTTTGCTATCGGTCTTGCTATGAAACCATGCTTCAGTGTCTTCATATGTAACAGGGTATTTGCTTACTACTTTTTTATATCTCTTTGTTGAACCTATGTTGCTCAGATCGTGTTCTTTCCCATCATAAGAAGCGCTCATACGATAAAGATAATCATCCCTTCCGCTGTATATCTTATCACCGGATGAGAATAGATTATCCGTGATGACGATTACCATCTGTAGATCCATAGAGTCATTTCGCAGATAGAAGTTGTTTCCACTGTGACTTAAGGTGTAGCCTTTTGGAATATCAAAAGAGAATCCCCCGGCTATATTCTTATAGGTGGATCCTTTCATTTTAATAACAGAAGGCTCCTGAATTTCCGGTGTTTCGACTGCCTGTGTTCCTGCGTTTTGGATCTCTTTTATAATTTCTACGGTGTTCTTATCGTCGTTTGAAATTTTTTGTTTATTTCGTTTTACAAACCCGATCAGACTTATAACCGCGATGATAAGTAAAAAAATAAATCCAATGGTTTTATATTTCTTTTTCATGATGAAAACCTCCTTGCATATATTGACACCCACTGAAAATGATCAGTGGGTGGTTAATTATTGGGCTATATTTTCAACAGCAACCGTGTATTTATCTGCGTCCTTATAGTGCATGCGCTCATATTTCGCATGCGTAAAATATGTTGCCGCAATCTTTTTGTATTCTTTTATCTCTTTTTTCGAAAATTCCTTTTCTCCCAAAACGCTGTATCGTACAATTGTTATGGAATTAGGTATTGTTGCCTTTAGGAAGAAATTATCGTTGTTATGGATTGTAAGCGTATAGATTTCTGTGTCACAGGCTGTATCAGAGCCAAGGATACTCAACTGTTTTTCGCTTCTGACCGTTGAATAATCCCCGATCGTGACTTTTTTATACGCGATTCCATTCTTCGTGTATCCATCCTGAATTAATGTGTCATATTGTTTTGACGGAACAATATTTGTTTCCGCTGTAAGCATACTTATATCAACCGGTGTGTGTGATTCACCTCTTTTGTCAACGAACATGGAAATAAGGCTGGCTGACATGCATACTACAATGCAAAGGATCACGATATTGCAAACAAAGTTAAAAACCTTTTCCCTTATTTGCAGAGATTTCATTTTCTTTTTGTAATCATTAATAGTAAGTTCTTTTTCCATAGATTTCCTCCAGATTGGTTAACTGATGCTGCCTTCAAAGAATCTTCTTGCGATCTCATCCTTCAGAACGCTTTCAATCTGCTCAACCGGAATACCATCTTCCACAAGCCTCTTCATCGGCTCAATCCTTACAGCATTTGTGTAAAATTTTTCAAGCAAGCCGCCATATACGGAAATCAGTTCTTCCTTACTATAGGTCCGAAATTCAGCTGCTAAATCGTCCTGCTCCCCCGGATCAGCATTTGCATATTTTTCCTTTAATACCAAACGGATAAAATCATAATTTAATTTCCGGTCAAGTCCATCCGATAATACCACGCGGAGCATCTTTGTTGCTTTACCGAGCAACGTCTGTGTATATGCATTATTTCTGAGTTCAACCAATGCCCGGATCTGGTTGCTGACAATTGTTGTCTGCTCCTCCATCATATCAAGCGCATCGGATCTTAATATCTCAACATTTGCGTTATGCGGAACCAGCTTGCCTTCCATCTCCAATACAATCATAGGTTCTGAGTAGAGATCCACATGAACTTTTACCTGCCGGTTCGCAATAAGAGGTACGAGATCGGAATAGATGCCTTCCATAATATACTGCTCTGCTCCACCGGGCTGCTGCATGATTCCTATGATCATGTTACATGCATTCCTCGGATTTCCCTCATACCGAAATTCATTGTCCCCATACTTACTCCATTCAGATATTGGTTTTGCATTTTTAACAATTCCCATATTTTCTTTTCCTCTCTATAATGTTTTTGAAGAGCATACCATCCTTTATCATTCTGCACTCAAAGGTGCCGAAGGTACGCTCTCCTTACTGGGTGCTATGCTTGCCTTTCCACCTTCCGCTCTTCCCTCATTTAGTTATAGGAATCATCGGTTGTCACGTTGGTTGAGTCCTGCTCAGTGCCACTCCCTTGACTTTTGCATTCCACTAAATGACGGCGCTTTCAGTCTGACGCTCACATAACCTCTTAATTCTTCTTTGTATGTGATTGCTATTTTTATGGAAAATATGATCATAAAGTTTTTGTTTTGTCGATTTGTACATTTTGAATTGATTTTCAGAAGATTATATTGTCATTATTGCACATAAAGAAAAGGCCCCATAAAGGGCCTTTATCTTACATATTCAATTTTTCAAGTTCTTCCATCGTCTCTGCTACTGCAACGACGTTAATGGAAGTAACGGTGTTTCTCTTCTGCTTATTTTCTTTGCAGAAGTCAGCATAAAGCTGATTCAGTTCCTCGACATCATATGCTTTAATGTCAAAGGAAGTTTCATCCTCGTTTCCGTCCTCGTTAATAAACCCAACGTGGACGATCATGTATCTGAAGCAGGATGAAACGTTACATTCAATGTTCCATCCGCATTTTTTGATTGTTTCTTTGATTGTCATAATGTCCTCCTTACTCTGTTCTGGTGCATCCACCTATAGTACATCCGCCTTCTCCATTGCCGTATGGACACCCTGTACATCCACTGGTCCTCATTCGCTTTTCCTGAAGATATTCTTCATAAGATTCTTGTTGAAGCCGAAAATTTTCAGCAACTATCTTATTCAGATCACAAATATCATCTTTTAAGGAAATAGCTAATAACCTATTTCTATTAGCTAACAATTGCAAGTAATCCCGTACATCTTGAGGATTGCCGTAGTAGTCACAAAGTTGTTCGATGCTACGTTTTTTTAAAAAAATAAACTTAAAAATAATTTCCATAATCGATCTCCTTTACATCAATGCATACAGTCTGCTCTGTATGTCATCAGACAAAGCCTCATAATCACAAGGTTTGTCGTCATCATTGTCAGTTCCATCACATCCGAATGGACACGTTGCATAATTACAACTGTCGCACGCAGAACATGGAGCAAGTGGTTTACCACACCGACAACGTGTTACACCATTGATATGAATAACTTCTTCTCGGCTGCACCACGGACACGGTTCGATGGTAAAGTTATTTATATCGTAATTTTCAAGGATCTTATCCTCCCAATCGCCATCTCCAACATTAAATCCTTCGTTGGCGTCATAGGCATCTGGGTATTCATCCCCGTGCTTTAAGCAAAAGTTTGTGTACAGATCACACATTTCTTTTGCATCCTCTTCCTCAACGTCAAACGTGATGTAATCGTCAAAGTAATACTTAAACTCATAACCACACATATCGCCGTTTGGCATAAGGACCGCTTCCAATTCTAATCCCGGCTTTTCGATTTCAGGACAGATGCCTTCTGCGCATTCCCTCCACTTATTTTCGAGATATTCTGGAAGATCTGTGAAAAGTACACGGTAAATCGTTCCCTCCTTTATGGAAGTCGCTTTCGTGTATTTTATTCCCAACAGTTCACCTGCCTCTTTCAACTTTTGTGTAACAGTCGCATCTTCCTTGCTCGGAGTACAATCCCCAGATGGATGATTGTGAACCGCTACAAAAGTCGGACCGCCACACAATAAGAGTCGTGCAAAAATACCCTTGCAATCTACAATGGAATTGTTCATTGTTCCATGTGAGATTTCAAAGACACCGATTGGCTTAAGTTTAGCCGTAAAGGCGATAACGTAAAAATACTCTTCAGCCTTGTTTCCAAGGCCGAAGATGTTTCTCATCATGTTTGCTATTTTGCGAGGATTTGCTAAGTTGTCCTCCTCGCTATAATTTTTTGAATGCTCTTTTACTAACACGTTGGTCTTTTCCGGTGTCAGTAAAAGAGAATACGATGTTACGCGCATTATTCTTCCCTCCTTAGTCCATGGTGTAGATTTCGTCTTTTTCTAAGCTAAAGACGTCCATGGTGTTAAAAATTGTGCCCGTAGCAGTATATAGCTGCATAGGCTGATTGTTTTCCACGGCAAAGATCTGCGAATCCATAAGGACTGCTTCCTCTTTCGTGCCATCCTTAAGTGTGACGATGCACCAGAATGCGCCGCGGAATAACGTCAAAACCGCTTCCATGTCGTAATCCGAAGTGCTTGTTCTGATTCTCTTATAGAAGCGCCCTGCTGCCTGATCAATATGGCTCTTTAAGAACTCCTCAATATTCGAGAATTCCTTATTTTCCGCGCCATATTTCTCGATTGCGGTAATAAATTGCATCTTAGCATCTTCCACACGGACATGCTCGGCTATCGCTTCATAGTCCGCATCTGAGAAGATCCAAGTTTTTTCTTTATAGGAGATTTCATGCATAATCATTCCTCCTTTAATGAAACACCACTAGGAGATGGTGCAATATATAACCCTGCGGCTCTCATCTCCTCATAGTCATCGAATCCATACTGCCGTGCCTTAATATCGAGATAATCCTCGACCGGCACAGTGCCAATATTGGTTGCTATCATCTTTTTTCCGGCATCTGGAAATTTTTCTTCCAGATAGCCAAGCGTAGACATTCTCTTCATGATGTCTACCTCCTTTCTCAAAACATCTGCCCGGGGAATACCGGGCAGACAAGTGAATGTTCCTTATGAAGCTTTTTTTACAAAGCTCATAAAGTCCATTCTATTTTTCTCAGTTACTACGGCGTTGATCTTAATCTTTACGCCGTCCGGAGATTTTTCCTGAAAGCTCTTCCACTTTTCATCTCCCATCTCCTTGATTTTTTTCTCCTCAAAACACAGCGAGTATTTCTTATCCGTAGCTGTGTCTTTCGCTACGCAATAGAAAATGCTTCCCTGCCGCTTTACAGGTCCCAACGTCAGCATCAGATACTCTGCCGTTGCGTCAACGGTTTTTTCTGGTGCCGGGTCTGGCTTCTCTGGCGCAGGTTCTGGATCTGGCTTTGAGGTAGGAGCAGAAGTTTCCGCAGTCGGTTTTGCAGCCTCTGTTTTTGATTCAGAATGTTGCTCGGAACTCTCTTCGTACTCATCCTCTTCCGGGTTATAGGAAGAGAAATACTTTTCTCGATCCTTATACCCCTTCCAGAATGCATCTGCAAGGGATGCATAGTAATAGGATGTTGGGATAATTCCCATTACGACCTTGAAAAGGAATGCCATGATCTTGATAGATTCATAGCTGATTACGACCATTTTATGATCGTAACCTTTTCCCTTCCCTTTACCGATTTGGATTTGAACTCGAATACCTTTCTGTCCGCCTCCAATGGAAAGCGTCTGGTTTCCATCTTTACCTGTCACATATTTGAACGCATCAGGGTATTGATGGTCGATAGAAGCCGCGATTTTTTTTCGCCCTTCCACCGAAATTAACTCTTCGGCTAACTCTCTGAATGTTTCAAGCTTCATATAAAAGCTCATAGCATCCTTTCCGCCAGTTCCTTTTGTTACGATCTGCCATTTTACACGGTCGATCGATGGAGCAGGCGATACTGTCAAGAAATCATTGGAAGCATATTCCTTCAGGATTGCTCCTCCTTCCAATTTCTTCTTGGTTGTTTCGTAATTTTTTTCGTTTGCCATAATCTTTTCCTCTCTTCCCGCTCTTTTGAGCATTTATTTTTTGTTTGCAAACAAAAAAATCAGAGGAAAGTATCGCAAACTGGGAATTGTCCCCGTAGACGCAAAAAGAGTCGAAACTTTCGTTTCGACTCATACTTTCTTCTGACTTAATTTAATACACTTATATTATATCAAAGAACATCTGTTTGCTCAAGAGGAAATTTTTCATTCCAATGCATCTTTCATTTCATATTCTTTACAGGGCTGTTCTAGTTTTAAAATTGCCTGACCCCAAATTATCTTTACCTCATTCTCTGTAATTCCAAGCTTTTTCGCTATATCTTCGTCAAGCAAAGGATCTCCATGAAACCCGAACCGATAATCTATGACCATCTGCTCTTGTTCTGTGCAATATTTATTCAAGATTTCCTGCATCTGAACCTTTATCTGCTCATACATGTATGTGCCGGGGCAGAGTCTAGTTACCTCTTCAAAAACGGTATCTTCGTAATGCTGATCCTCTGACCGAATATCAAGGAGTTCTTCTGTGGTATCTACAGTGTCACGTTTTGAACTCAGTTCACACATAGGACTGACAGAACGATTCTTTGTTCGTACGTTTCTGATTGCTCTCTTTCCTATTGGAACTAATTCTATTAGCTCCTCTTCGGTTGGATCTCTGCCGTATATTTTTTGGAATTCTGCGATTGCTTTTTCCACTTTTCTGCAATTTTGGTTAAATCCCTTCTTATCACATAAAGATTTACCTTTAAACGAATCTGCAATGGCTCTTTTGATTGCGGTTGATGCATATGAACTGAATTTAATATTTTTTTCTAAATCAAATGTGTCTATACAGTTCATTAACCTTATAGCAGCATTTTGCCTAGCATCATCCTTTATCTGCTGAAACCCAAGAAAGAACTTGTCAAATATAATATCTATCAGATCGACCGTTGCAAAGAAAATAGTGTTTTTTGCTTTACAGGCTTCTTTGAATATCAGTTGTTCCTCTTCATTCAGCGGCTCGCCTTTTTCTATTTTCTCTATTACATTCTTGCCGGCTTTTATCTGAAGAAATAGTCTCGTTTCTTCCTCCTTAGTCAGCGTATACCCTTTTTCTTTACTCAAACCTGCCCCACCTTCCTTCTATTCGTGGCTCTTAAACATCTTTATCTTATTGGATTTCACATATATTTTTTCAGAACGTTTTTCCATTTCTTCTATCAGTGGAATATCTTCTCCGTTTTTCACCATCTGCTCTGCAATTGGTTGAAGAAACTTGTACCATTTCGGATAACTTAAGGATTCAACAAGGAATCTGTTTGTACCCGACTGCTGCGTACCAATTATATCTCCACCGCCGCGCTCCTCATAGTCCATCTGGGCAATCTTAAAACCGTCATTTGTTTCTTCCAGATGATGCAAACGATTCGTATCCTTGTCGCTGACCAGAACACAATATCCTTCTTTGGATCCGCGACCAACACGACCTCGCAACTGATGCAGCTGGGCAAGACCGAAACGGAATGCATCAAGTACCACCATAACGGTTGCATCTGGTACGTTAACGCCGACCTCAATTACCGTTGTTGCGCATAAGACCTTAAGATCTCCTGACTTAAAACTATTTAGTGTCTCTTCCAGTTCCTTTACCTGTGCTTTAGTATCCGCGCCTCCCGTTGCAATGCCAACCGGAACACCTAACATTTTTTTGCAATATTCTGCTGTATCTACGACAGTGGCGTGAGATTTCGCTGTTTCTTCGCTTTCTTCCTCATCCACTCCTCCGACGTATGGACAAACAATGTATGCCTGATTTCCTTTATTCAGTTCTTCTTTTACCATTTTTAATGCATCATCCACCGTCTGAACCACCGACGTTGCAACTGGTTTACGGTTTCCTGGCATGGTTTTGATTTCAAAAAGTTCCCTGTCACTAAAGATTGTCTGTGCTACCGATCTTGGAATCGGTGTGGCCGAGAAATTGATACTGTGGCACTTATTTCTGATCAGTGCCTCTCTTGTCTTTGCCCCGAAGCGATGCTCCTCATCTATTACTGCAAGTCCCAGATTCGGGAAGGTGACACCTTCTGCTACCGCGGCATGTGTTCCAACGATGAGCATGATTTCATTATTGGCAATCGCTTCAAGTGTTTTCTTCTTTTGTGCCGGCGTAACTGATGAAGCAAGATATGCAACCTGAAATCCTACTTTCTCTGCATAAGATTTCAACTCTTCATAGTGCTGCTTTGCAAGGATTGTTGTTGGTGCCATTAATACACTCTGATATCCGTTTTCCGCCATCGCAATCATAAGAAGAAAAGCACAGATGCTCTTTCCACAGCCAACATCTCCCTGTATCAGCGCAGAAATACGCTTTCCCTGCTTCATTTGTGCGGTTAGCGAGTTTAACACATTCTTCTGATCCGCGGTCAGATCATATGGAAACATCTCTTTTACTTCCAATGTTTTTTCGAGTGTACGGATGACATAAGGACTCGTTTCCCCAGATTCAATCTTTACACGTTCTTTGGCACATGCAAAATATAAAATATCTTCTACAACCTGACGCTTTACCGCACCCATAAGCTTACGCTCGTCAGTCGGCGTGTGCAGCTGTTTTAGCGCTTCCTTACGGCTTGGAATATGACATGTGTTCTGTACATATTCTGGAATCGTTTCCGTCAGGCTCATGTTTTCCATAGCAATTTTCCGTGAAGCATTCATCCATTCACTGCTAATTCCTTTTCGTTTTGTATAAACGGCAACAAAATTTCTGCAGTGCAGGCGCTCAAGTTCAAATAATATTGGCTCAGAAATCCAATAAGCCTGATACAGGAATTGCACATTTCCGGCTACTACACATTTCTGATCAATAAGCGGCTTTAATGCCTCGACATAATTTTTTCCTCTAAAGAAGGATACGTTTATTTTAATGGGATTGTTTTTATCATCAAATGATTCCAATTCTGCTTTTACCATTACAGAACCGTTTTTACAGACTTTGGACGTTACTTTCTTGCAAACCCCTGATACAAACACAAATGCTCCGTTGCATCCCGGATTCAAAGCCGTCTTGTTGGTAAGATTGAAGTATTTGTAAGGCGTATCGTATAAAAAATCTATATCTGTATAGATTCCTGCCTTATTAAGCGTAGTAATTCTCCGCTTATCCATCATTATGTGACTATCGTTGCAAAATTGTAATTTTTGTGCTGCCATCTATTTCCTCCACTAAAAAAACCGCTAATAGCGGTTTTTTAGGGTAACGGCACTCTTGTCACTGTAATCCCAGCCTTCTTGTAAGGAATACCTTTGTATAAGCAATTTTCCAAAGATCGCTCTGGAAGATTCAACTTTGCTTCCATCTGACTACGCGATCTTGCAACCCCTAACGGTGAACGATCCCTACAATCCTCCGCTATTAATAGATAAGACATTATATAGTTTGCTCCTACCACGCCGGTACAGAACCTACGTTCTATCCGATACGCTAATTATAACATATGTTCGATTGATTGCAATAAAATTGAAATAAAAACTGCAATTTTATTGACACTTATCGAACAAATGTATTTATAATAGGGACAAAATGTTATGATTTGCAATAAACGAATAAACCGATGACTGCATCAACACCTTATGAACAGACGGCTTATAACCAGAGTTATATGTAAGCAGCCACTCAAATACCCATATAAGAAGACATATTTTTACAAGCCCGATTACTGCCCCGGCAGTATTGTCAATTACTTTCGCTCCTTTTGGCAACTGTATGTCTGTCAACAGATATACAATCCTCTTTACAATAACGAGTGATAATGTAAAAACAAATAAATGCAGACAACGTGCTGCAATCATATTTAACCCAGAGTTTCCAAGCGTGAACATATCATATACCGGCGTCATTTTGAGTAATTTTTCGACAATCGGTGACACAATGGGAACTGCAAGGAATCCAAATATGATTCCGAGTGCCCATCTTCCGGTGCTCAACAGACCTCTTCTGAATCCTGTTGTCACAGATAAAAACATGGTAATAATAAGAATAATATTGATAATTGCTGATACATTTAATTTTGTTGCCATATAAAACCTCCTAAAAACATTAGATAACATTGATAAAGGCAAATTCGCTATTTTCTTAAATTTACCCTTATAAAAGCCATCTAAAAGTCAGTGGAGAGAAATTCTCTCCACTGAATCCTTTAGGTACAATTACTTTGATACCATTACAACACGGTTTTCTGCCGCGATATAACGGTAATAATTGTCGGACAACTGCTCGTCATCCGCAACTTGAGTTCTGTTAGCTTCCCGAACGATGTCAACAAGCTCCTCTGCGTCACCGCAAGCCGGAATACAGATGACCTCGTTGACGCTGCTTGGCAAGATGACCATATCTCCACCAAGCATTTCCGAAACTTTTTGGAGATTTTCTTCGTATAACACGAAGCTTGCACCTCTGTTGACATGCTCGTTTGAGCAAATCAGCATTGGGGCATCTCCCATCATTGCGAAAAGTGGGTTAAGATCTGCCATCCGAAAGATCTTGAATCCCTTTTCCCGCGTATTTTTATACGCGGCTCGGTACAACTCTGATGTTGTCATACCGAGTTTCGCAAGGAGTGCGTGTGTTACCTTCACTCCTGCTGTCGCGCCGTCGTCTCTTTCCTCTACAATGACGTAACAGTAAGCCGCGAGATCCTGCCATGCATAGTGTGGCAGATCGAACAACATCTTGCTGTTCTTCTCCGCGTTAACTACGCGAAGAACAACGTTCTTGCGAACGTAAGCCGGATCAAAGAGGCAATTCAGTTTACGTGCATCCGGCGTATTCTGAATCGACCGGCATAACGCCGGAACAAGTGCGTCCACATATTGCGTGAACGTCTTTCCGGAATTTGAAAATCTCTCAAACTCCTCATTGAGGTAAATAACAGGTGCTGCCATTGCCCCTTCCTTTTTCAAGGAAAATGCATCGCGTTCCTTCCCGTTTACTGGCGGAACCTTAATGCTTTCCAATCGGTATCCGGCGTCACAAAATGCTCCGTCTAATACCAGTTTAATCTGTTTCTTAAATGTTTCGTATGTTATTGTGTACATATCTGTACTCCTTCCCGCGGCTCTGCCGCTTAAACTAAATTAAAAAAGAGCCGAAAGAACAGTATGTACGGCAAACCTGCCAAAACACAAAAAAGCCGAAACATTTCTGTTTCGACTCTACTATTCTTACGACTCAGTTATTATTACACTATTATTATACTAAAGAACATTTGTTCTTGCAAGAAATATTTTTCATTCAAAAAAAGGACCGCATCAGCGATCCTTTTTGAACTACTTAGTTCGTACCTTTGTACAACTCACTGTCAAAACATTCTAAGTTGTACAGTCTTTCCGTTTCCGGCGCAGTTAGTAGATCATGCGCGGCAAGGTCGAAATATTCTCGTCCCTGCAACACTGTGACATAACTTGCAGGAGTTAGTGCCTCCCACTCATTTAAGTCTTCATCCATGACCATGACTGCTGTATACTTCGTTCCTGTATGGCCGTCCAGTACCGCGGTCCTAAGATAAAAATTATAATCGGAACAGTAATTATTCATATACCGGCAGAATTCCTCTAAACACTTATATTCTTGTTCCTGCTCATTGTATACTCTTAATTTTGCACTCATCAGCGTGCCCCCTTTCCACCCGTCATGACGGAGAAATATTCCTCCAAGTCCTCATAAAGACCGGGATGGATCATTTTAAAATACTTGCATCCGTCCTGATCCGGCGTGTATTCAATGTCCTCGCAGGCAATTTCTTCGCCACCAAGGAACCCGAGTGCTCCTCCTTCCATTTTTACCCGGATATAAAATTCGTGTGTGAAATGAAGACAACCGTTACTTCTTGAGGTGTCGGCTTCCACGAGGTATACGTCATTTTCCTCTTTGGATAAGGAAACGGCAACCCTCGTGTTTTTCATAATAACTGTACCAGAAAGCGATGTGCTTGGCTCATAAGGCGTATACTTGATCGGAACCTCGGCTGAATAATCACCGTCTACTGATTCAAGATTGAGTGCTTTTTCAAGTGTTTCATCCGAAATTTTATCCAGTTCCTTGTTAAATTTCTCGTCTGAAAACACATTGATCAGCTCTCTGCCGCCTTCGGCATCCAACTGATATTGAATAGTTCCATCATTATGCAGATAAATATAAATATCTGCAAAGTTGATACGGATCCAGTCTCCATCAGTACCGCCAACCACAGGGCTTTCGATTTCCGCATAACTAATTGCATGATACTGCACCTGCGGCGACTTCTCGTTTTTGAGGATGTCGTATGCAATCTGTTCACAGTAGAAAAACTGTTCCTTGATTGCATCCCGTAGAGATACGGAAAAATCTTTTTTGAATTTTTCTGTAAAAATCGCCGTTTCGTAGACTTCAGAATAACCACGGCCTACATCTATTGCTCCAGTGATTTCAAGGTATCCACATTTCTTCATTTCCTCTATAAGAAGAGGACATGCGGAATTCAAAAAGCACTCATCCTCATCCAATGAATATTTTGGCATGTTAACCGTAACATTCACATATTTGTCGCCGGTTTTTGCATTATAGGCGGTAACGGCCTTTCTATGGAACATATCTGCATAAGTAGTTGTTACAAAACAGATATTTTTCTCCGATGGATTTTTAATCTTCATTGTTCTCATTTTATTTTCCTCCATTTTTTAAAATAGAGGTCCCATAAGGGACCTCTTCCAGATCCCCTGTGGGATTATTTCGATTCCAACAGAAAACTGTTTGTATCAGTCAGATAGAACTCCGAGTTAGCCATTGTCTTGCTATACTCTTCTTTCCCCTCAAACTCATCAACAACTCTCTGTTCCTCGGTTTCCATCTCTTCGTATGTCTTTTTGCCATACGAAGGTGGCAGCCAGCCTCTGTGCTGTGCCCCAAAAATATTAAATTTCTTAAGTAACTCCTCGTCTTTAAAGATGATATGACACGTTCCCTTCTTATAGAAGGTTACGGTGAAATACTTAAGTTCGATATTCTTGGTATATCCGTTTTTATAAGCTGCTTGTAAAGCAACTTCCATACCTGCGCCGTCTCTTGTACGTCCATTGTCAAGGAAGTCGAAACACTTCTCCATGTCGTACAATTCTTTTAAACATCCTCCATCTCTGCTATAGTTGCTCCAAATAGGATTGAATTCCTTTCTGAAATTGCTAAAAGCGTTAAGACGAAGGATTGCTTTCTTATTAACTTTGTATGCGCTGTTGGTTTTCCATCCATTGTAGTAATGAATGGATGTACCCATATCATCGCAATACCAAGCCTTGCAGAATTTATCAAACAGGTCAACGATCGACTGCTCGACACCTTGCGCTACACTCCGCATCATATCCCACTTAATTTCAAGGATATTGAACACGGAGAACTCGATGTCTCGAAGCTCCGATACCTTTGACTGGAACTCATCAAGCACATTGCTTGTAAGTTTTCCAGTAAATTTTGGGTTTGAGAATAATGCACGCCAATACTTTGCGCGCACACTCTTAACAAACCCATTTACCGATGCCTCCTGATCGCCGACTTTAAGACGAAGCAAACAATCAAAATCATATTCTGCCTCCTTTTTCTTAAAATCGTTAAGAATATATGGCTGCAACGCCTTATATTCTTCGATCAGCTTTACACCTGCTGCAACTTCCATTTCATACTGATCAACGATGGACTTTATAAAGTCGTTATCAGCAAGAAACTCCTTACTGTTTACCTCTGGCTCTTCCATTTCCTTTGCCTTTTGGATTCGCTCCATAATAGATGAAATCCTCTTAGGCTTTGGAAACTGTACTTTTACCAGAGCAACTTCCACATCGGTCTGCCGTTCTGCCTCCGCAAAAGCATACCGCAGATACTCTACGCTTCCGCCGGCTTCATCGATCACATCTACGATCTCTTTGCGAAGATTCGTATATGGATTTCTGATTGTTTCGGCGTTCACGAGAGCAATCACCGCTCCACCGTGGTTCTTCTGCATCTGAAGCGCTTTGGCAAGATGCTTATCGCCTTCCGAAAACGGTGGATTCATCAAGATCAGATCATACTGTTTCATCGTCTTAAACGATAAAAAGTCGTCCCCAATTACTCTTTCTCCGGCTCCTTTCAGAAGGTTGCGCAGGTCAGGATCAATCTCCACGCAGTCGATCTCGATCGTCTGATACTGTACGCGTGCCCGGATCCTGACGCCATGTGCAAGATTTCCCTTTCCTGCAGACGGTTCCAACACTGTCTTTGCACAATTATAATCTACACCGGACAGCATCTTTTCGATGACGTCATCCGGCGTTGGATATAATTCCTTGTAATCTGTTGTTTTCATCATTTGCTTTTCCTCCATTCTTAAATTAAAAATAGAGGTCCCTATAAGGGACCTCAGGTGCATCCCTTATAGGGTTAAAACAATATTCAATCTTTCATTATCTTATGCGATCCATGCCTCCGGTGGAAGTGCGTTTGTATATCGATCAAACTCTTTCCACTCTTTTGTGTATAGTGCATATCTGTTTCCAAGCCGCGCTGTTTCTTCTGCAGCCGCTTCATACAATGACTCAATCTCTCGAACCACCTGCAGATGACCAGTGTTTTGATCACGCAGGACATCAATGGCAGCTTTTAAACTGTCATATCTGGTCCGTAACCCGACATATGCCTGATATACCTTAAAGCATTGTCTTACTGCGGCAATCAGATCATCCTTGGTCATTTGCTTCAGCTTCTTCTTTGCTTCGTCTTCGGCAAAGGCTGCATCGCAGCTTAATCCAAAATAATCACCTTCGTAAGTGTCAAAACCTAGCAATTCGCCATATGAATCTCCGGCTCCGGCAGCCACAAAGAAGATGTCAAAGCAATCCGGAACCCATTCTTCCTGCAGATCCTCTTGCATTCTTTCGCATTCGGCGCACAAATCTGCAAATGCCATTTTGAATTCATAAGCCTCATCCTCGTCGCCATCAAGGGCATTTACGAGAGAGTCGCTTCCGTCATCCGAATCCGTATACCAGTGGACGTCTTCGCAGGCATCCTGAATGTTCCAAAGATCATCCTTGATTGCATCCAGATTCAGATCCTTGACGATCGGCTTTTTGTATCTAAGGTTCTTCGCCTTAGTACGTTTGGTTTCTTCGGCGTTTATCATACTACACCTCCGCTTCATTACGCAGATGTCTCATATCTGATACAGTACGAATATACTGCATGCAAGACACAAAATCTGAATACAAGTACGGGTTAATTGGAGTGCCGTTATATGATGCAAAGAATACTCTTGCATCGTTTTCTGGCACATAGCAGCACTCTCCATTCCAGTCATTGACAATCTCGTTGTAATCATCAGATTCGATAATATACAGCTCACCGGCTGCATTCTGAGTTAAGATCACAATGAGATGATCATTCATGTTATATGTTCTCATATATTTCCTCTTTTCTCCCAATTTGGGTATTGAGAGGTCCCTTGCACGCCGGAACCTCTTGGTCATCCCCGGCATGCAGGGGCTATTGTTTATTTAATTTCAAATTACTCAATCCATGTGTCTAGTGGAAGATCATTTATTATAACTCATTTCCATCCGCATCAACAACATGCGTGACTTCACTTACATATACATTTAAAAATTTTGAGAAGTCATTATATTCTGCTCCTTTGCCTTCATGACAGATTTCCATAGCAAGAGCCTTTGCCTCTTCTGGAGAGGCTGCCTCCACTTGCGCATCAATTTCTGCTGCAAAAGTCAATACATATTTCATAAATTTCCTCCTTAATAATTATTTAAAGCGGTAATGGAAGGCTTGAAATCTTCTCTGCCAGTTCAATAACTGACTCTTCAGATTTCTCTACATCCATACTGATACCGGTATCATTGTATAACCGTGCTCCGGAATCATCTGGTGCCATCTGACAAATAGATGCGCAGATAGTGTCAGTATCTTCATCTTTTTCAAAAAACACGGCATATCCTCTGGTTATCTTCTTTTTTAAGAGTGCACGGCATACATATACATACTGCGAACTCTTATCCGCTTCATCAAATAACACATCTCCGACAATAGCAGATGTGTTTGATTTAAGGTAATCATCCGGAAGCTGCTGCCAGAGTCTTTCTCCAAAGAAATGTCCTGTAGCAAATACATCTGTCGTAAGTTTGGAAAACTTCTGCCACAGACGGTCTGCGGTTTCTCTTGCGACCATGTAATAGCCATCGGTATTGCAGATGTACTCATGCAGCACCTGAACACTATTCACGATCTTTTTCATTTCTTCTTCTGGCAGAATAGGCATACAACGGATAATGTCATCTGCCATGCTATCATAATACTCAATACAATTGAGTATTGAAGTATGCTCTCTTCCACTTCGTATGAGTGAAGAGTAAGCTTTTACAGCTTCAGCTGTCAGCTTCTCTTCTGTAGAGTCAGACGAACATTTTACCCCTGCAGCGGCACAGATGTTTTCTGCAACTTCACGCCATAAAGTACCCATGTCGCATGTCATTTTATCCATCGTTACCAGTGCTTCTGCAACACACTGCTCGATGGCAGAGTCTACGCAATCCTCAATAAAATCCCATTCACCGTCGGTACAGTCACCAAGAGTATTTCCCATATTTGCAACTGCTTTTGCCACAAGAGCTTCATCATTGTAGCCTTTTTTCTCAGCAATTGCCCGAACATCGTCAACCGACCAGATTTTCTTGCAAATTGCCTCTGTGTTGATATTGGCCTCCGGCGCAATGGCAAGAACAGCCTTTCTTAACTCTTCTACCTGCTCCTTATTTAATTTTTCGTTGATGCAAATTGTAATCATATTTTTCCTCTCTTTCTAAAAGCTGCATAGAATTTTCTATGCGTATATTATGTTATTTTAAGATTTCATCGACACAGGAACTGTGCTTAACAAAATCTTCGACCTCATCATAGGTGTTTCCGCTTAACATTTGGTCATCCTCCCACTCTTGACAATCTTCATAAACGTCAAAGAGTTCGTTAATCTTTTCGTCTGTTACTGCATATCCTCTTGTTTCCAAGAGTTCACACATGATCTCTTTCAGATCATTCTTGCCATTTTCGTCAAGTATTGGAACTTTATGTGCAATGAACACTGTCACTACACCAGTTTCTCTCTTGATCTTGAAAACAGTTTTTTGATTCAACTCTACAGGAATCGACTGCTTGCCGTCGTATCTGGCAAGTTCTCTCCCATCTTCATCACAGACAACAATGTTTTCCGACTCTCCAACGGTAGAAAAGAACTCTTCCAGTTTGATCTGGATTTTCAGATATCCTCTTCTCTGGAGTTCGTCAAGAAGCTGCTTATCTGACGCATCTCGGATCGCGAGTTCGTCTTCGGCAAGCTCTTGCAACATGCTTTCTTTGATTTCGTATCCGCCGTCGCTGTCACCGCAGTAAGATATACTGCCGTCAATGGCAATACCCTTTTCTTTGCAGAAATCAACAAAATTCTGCAAATTAAAGGATATATCTCCGTATACCTCTTCGATCCCGATGGTTAACGGCACATTGCCTTTGGCTTCGTATACCGGAACTCTTTCCTTTCTGTCATAAAGACCGGCAGCTACAAGTAACTCGATCACAGTATCAAGTTCTTCCTCTTTGAATCCTGTGATCTCTCCAGAATTCATGTAATGCATAATTCATTCCTCCTTCTCCCTTTTAGGGATAGAAAGATGCCCATGCACGGGCATCTCAGTTAATGAGTTTCCCTGTGCATAGGGATTATTCGTCAAAACCTTTGCCAAGCACGTTGACACAGGCTCTGTACTCTGCATCACCGGAATCGCAATTTAAGATGTCATCCAGTGCCTCACTAATTGCAAGATACTGCTCATCTGTAAACGTGCTACTGGTGTACAATGTGACAATGTTCTTGCCATTGTCAATTTTGATCGCCTCTGATACTTCTGTGAGATTTTCCGGACTCAAATGAATCGGGTTTCCCTGATCATCCTTGATGTCCATTCCTTTTGTCCAAATATCTTCCATACTTATTCCTCTCTTTCTGCCCTTATGAGCGGTGTATGAGGAATGTGTGGCGGGTTTCTCCCTTAAACACAAAAAGAGCCAAAGCATAATGCTTTGACTCTTCATTCCTCAACTCAATTTTTAATACACTTATATTATACACAAGAACATCCGTTCCCTCAAGTATAAATTAGTGTTTTTATAATATGGTAATTTTTAACATTCTGATTTAATACGATCGATTTCTGCGTTTATAGAAAAGTAATCATTTTCAGACACTTTTGTCGTATATGATGCCCTGTTAATATCCCATGAAGCAGTCAAAATGTTTGCTAGTATAACAAATTTTTGATTGCCCGCGAAAAGGTTGAAACTTTTGATCATACTTTCATCGCTATCATAAATTTTACCATATTCAGAACTAAGCCAATTTTGAATAGTTTCTTTCCCTAACGTGGTATAGTTATTTGAAAAAACATAAAATTTCATATTTACAATAAAAGCGCAAAGTATTGTTTCTCCTGTATCTTTTTCATGTTTTATACGAATAACAGTATACACTGGCTGTTCTTTGCTTGATGTTTTGCACTCAAAAATACTTACCACGTCTGTTGGCTTTGTTTCAACGAGACTGGTCCAATCAATAGAACCTTCATTTTTTGAAGGATAATCAAACATATTTTGCGTAACATTTAATTCATAATCCATATTAATTATTGAAAAAAGTGGACGCCCGTCTTCACAACACCATTTCCCCTCTTTTTCGTTATAACACGCTACAGAATGATAACGTTCAGAAGAATTAATTTTATAGTAAATAAAATTATCGTTTTCAAATAGCATTTCGCCAGTTCTGTCAAAAACACCAGTGGATCTACAGATTGTACTTGGATCTATTTCATTCCACTCTATATCAGAGTTGCTTTCATTTGTTGCACTTATCGGAACTCCGATGAAATCTTTATTCCCTATCTTGAAATAATAACCAATAGCCCATGTTTTATCAAGTATTCGTTTTGCCTTTATCATAAATTTGCTTATTTCCATAAACATACACTCCTCTTTTATTTTTATAGTTAAATAACGAATATAGTATAACATAATCAATTGCACAAAAAAAATAGCCATTTTCGAAACTTATCAAAAATCTCAAAAGTGGCTATTTTTACTATGTCTAAGTCATTGCAACAGTTTTATTGTACTAGGGGCAAAAATTCGCATTTACAATATTCCGAATAAGCTCATAATCCCTCTCGTCAATATGATCAGGATCATCTGATCCATCATCATCTTTATAGTCCTCGAAATTTGCTACTGTCATCTGACAATATTTATCATATGCTGCAGCTTCCTCTTTCGACAACTCTCTGGTTGCCGATTTTGGATTTTCTAATACGACCAGACCATATTTCTCACGAATCTGCGCTCTTGTCATCAGTAACCCTCCTTCTGCGGAAATTCCTTTTTCAGAATTTCAATGGCTTCCAATAATTTTGGGTTGTTTGCATTATCAATCTATAGATAATTTTTTCAAGTACAATGGCGGGATGTTGAATGGTTTTCCGCCGTCCCAATCGCATTTGATTTTTCCATTCCGCGTAACCCCAATAACCGTAAAGACGCCATTATCAAGGTATCTTGGAAGGTTCAACCCTAACGAGATGGTTGTTCCGATCAGCTGTACCTTATCTCCCGGCGCAAGCTCTTTAATACGCTCTTCGGTTAGAACGAGCGCTTTTTGCATTTTTTCCTCAGCTTCTTTTTGCATTTTTCCTTTTTCTTCTGCAAATTTGTGATGTAATTTTCCATGTCCAATGCAGCCTTTCAAATCGTCTGCAACTTCTCTTACAGAACAACAATTCTCATATTCGCATTGATCACAATATATAACCATAATTTTTCCTCCAATCTCAGCGGCCATAACGACCGCCGCGTATCTTATCTACTCAGATGAATCCGGATACCACGGAACTCGTAAGTCCCATCCTCTGATTCATTGTTCATGTCATCTAAGATGACTGTTACAAAGTCATTCAGACCTGACTCTTGGTAGTCATAATCAAGAATCTCAGCAGCCTCCGGTGTGATGAATCCCATTGCCGAGGTCTCACATCCAATAATCTCCAACGGATATGCCTCATCTCCATTCATCTGATCATACATCTCCATAACTTCCGCCTTTGTTAATCCATCAACATTTGGTTTCTCGATTAACGTAATTTCAAAAGTCTGTGATGTCTGTGCTTTTTCACCATCTCTAATGACAATTTTATTGTCTCGGATTTCAACTTTAGATAAGTCGAGATTAAAAGTGTTTGACACCTGTATTGCTTTTTTAAGAGCTGGTTTTATAACAAGTTCTGTAACCACATCTCGCGTAATCCCTGCTGATTTTTCTAATACTACCGTATCAGATATATCCGGATCGTCAATGCCATGTGCAAATTTGAGATACTCGATATCATCCAACTTAAGATATTCTTGAAGTGAACATGTTAATGATGGATCACTATGCCATTGATCCACCAATTCTTCCCACTTTTCTTTTGATTTATCCAAATATTTTGCCATGATTCCTCCATTCGGAAGCTCCCATGCACGGGAACCTCAATTTTTAGTTCCCGGTGCATCGGGATGATAAATATTACTCTTTTTTTGTAGAAATATTTTGCGAAATAGTCTCTCAGACCGGCTTTGATAATGCAATTACCGCTTTTTGCATAGCCCTTGTGAGCAATGCTTCGGAATATAATTGTTTGTCCGATTCATCTAATGATGCTTCTGTATTAAGAAATTTATAAATGGATGAAATATCATAATCTGCGAAAACGTATTCTGTAATAATATTTTTTGCAAGCTCATTTGTCATAAAATTTCCTCCATTATTTGATGGATTTTTAGACTGATCGTTATTGTCATTCCCTATGATGATAATTTCATCACCAACAACCTTAACTTTGGATAAGTCGAGATTAAAAGCGGCAGGGACAACATACGAATTGCTCTGATTGCCGCCGCCGGTTTCGCCGTCCGAGTCGACGATCCACGCGCTGCCGCTGTTGCCGAAGAAAGTACCGAGCCACGCGTAGTAGTTGGACGCGCCGAACGAACTGTAATGACTTGCTGCTCTCGCAAGAGCATCTTTCCATAGCTGGTTGTCATTAATGTCTTCAAGACAAGGTAAGTACAGACCATCAATGAGACTAACAGGCTTAATCTGTTTCATTAATGCATAAGTCTTATCATCGTACTTACTAATATCATACTCATCGATATTATGGGTATAGTGGTGGCCGTCACCTAAATTCTCCATCGAAAAACCCGGCCACGGACCGGCAGTTACACCAAGGCTCTGCATTACAGCTACATGACAATTTTCGATTATTTCAACAGGCACCCATCTGTAGCCTGCAAAATGATACTCTTTTCCTAATTGAATCTTTGTGTTTTTCATATTTTTCTCCATTCTCCCATCTGGGTAAAATGAGACACCTATGCACAGGTGTCTCAACTTTCGTTTCCCTGTGCATAGGGCTGATTTTAATTACTTATCTTCAGCAATATGATGCTCAAGAATAAGGTTTACAGGCGTATCTTCATTGATGGCTTTTCCATCAGGAGTTCTTCTATGGGATTTTGTCCATTCCCATGTATTTTCTAATTCCTCAATCTCCTTTTGGATATCAGAATAAGAAAAATAGGTTCTCCTCATTCCTCCATTAAGCTTATTTCATTTAATCATCTTCAGAAAATCATCTTCTGAGATAATTGGTACATCAAGTTCCTTTGCTTTTTTGTTCTTTCCTGATGTGCTGCTCACATCATTGTTGATCAGATATGAGGTGTTCTTCGATACCGATCCGGAAGCCTTTCCTCCCAGCTCTTCGATCTTAGCCACCAATTCGTCCCTGTTCACAAAATGATTCAGCTTGCCGGTAATAACAAAGATTTTTCCGTTAAGAGAATTTGTATCTTCTGACACTTTTTCCGGAATCTGAATATCCACTTCCTTGAGCAGATGGTAGATCACAAGATCATTGGTAACTCTACCCTCAGATCTCAGATACTCATTTCCCCACTGAAGCAGATTGTCATTTAAGACTTCTCCGATACCTTCAATATGGGTAAAGTCATGTCTGTTATACACATCCTCAAAGAATTTCTTTACATCTCCGGAATACTCCTTGTTGAACAGTTTTGCCTGTCCTTTTCCGATGTTCGGTATTCCAAGGGCGTGTATGAACGGAACAAATGAAGTTTTTCGGCTTGCTTCGACTGCAGCGATCAGCTTGTCATAGGATTTCTGTCCGAAGCCTTCCATCTCTACGATCTGATCTCTATAGCGATCAAAATGATACAGATCCGCGAACTCACGGATAAATCCGTGCTCGATGAATTTCTGCAGCGTTGATTCCGACAACCCCTTGATGTTCATGCAGTCACGCTCTACGAAGTGTACAAACTTTTTGACGTTTTTTGCTGAACAATCTGGATTCATACACATAGCAACTTCTACCGTTCTGCCATCCCTGTTGGTGACTCTCGGATGAGTCTCCTCTCCGCAACACGGGCAGTACAACGGATGAGATTCTTCGTAATCAAGATCATTCCCCGGTGTAAGATTCGCCGCAACCTGTGGGATGATCTTGTTAGCCTTGTAGACCGTGATCGTATCACCAATACGCAGTCGTTTCTCTTTTAATATAGAAACGTTGTGCAATGATGCTCTTGTGACCTCAGTACCTTCCAGATGGACCGGATCAAATACTGCTACCGGATTGATAAGTCCTGTCCGTGACGGACTCCATTCAATTTCTCGGAGTACAGTCTCGACTTCCTCATCTTTCCATTTAAGCGCATACCCAACAAGCGGATCTGGATGATGTCCTGTTCCCGGTAATGTCTCTGCGTATCTGACATCATCAGAGGCTACAACAAGACCATCTACCGGGTATAGGAAGTTCTCTACCTGATCCGAGAATCCTTCCATGACAGAGATAAGATCCGACTGGGCATCTCCATACAGGCGATATACCGTATCAAATCCGAGTGAATCCAGATAGTTGAGTCGTCCCATAAAGGAGTCCTGATCTTTTGGCAGTGGAACATCCATATGTACGAGAGTGAAAGCAAAGAACTGAATCTTACGCTTTTTCATCTCTTTGCTGTCTTGCATGGTGATCGTCGCATTTGCAAGATTACGAGGATTTGCATACTGTTCTTCTTCATCCTCGATCTCGCTGTTAATACGGTTGAATTCCTCATAGGACATGACGGCTTCACCACGGACTACCAAATGTCCCGCATATGGGATTTTCTTTGGAATTCCGTTGATATAGGCAGCATTATGAGTAATATCCTGCCCAATCTCGCCGTTGCCGCGTGTTGCTGCAAGCGTCAGTTCCCCGTCATCATATGTAAGGACGATGGTGCTACCATCAAGCTTCCACATAACAACAGCCATACCTGCGGCTCTCTGCTTAAAGATTTTTGGGAACTCATCAATGTCCTTGGTCTTGCCAAGTGACCTTGCAGGGTATTCATGCTGCACCTGCAGAAGTTCTGGCACCTTTACCGGGGCACCGACGGTCTGCGTTGGAGAATCCGGATATACGATACCGGTTTTCTCCTCCATTTCTCTTAATTGATCATACAGACAATCCCATTCGTGATTGTCCATGATCTCCTCGCCGTTGTAATAAGCAGCTGAGGCTTCGTTGAGTTTTTTGATGAGTTCTCTCATCGTCTCCTTTTCTTTCATAATATCCTTTCCTTTCCGGGCTTTGCCCATGTGAGAGTCGGGTTATGAATGCGCATGACGCAAACAAAAAAGAGCCGAAACATAACTGTTTCGACTCTTAATTCTTACGACTCAATTTTTAATACATACACATTATACCACAGAACATCTGTTCTTGGAAGTATCTATGTGTAAGTTTTTCCTTGTTGTGGTTTAACATGGATGGTTTATTGGTTATACAACTCATCCACATATGTTTTTAGCTCATCAATGTCGTCAAATTCAATTTCTTTTCCACCGACATTGATTGCTAATTTGCGTTTCCACCACTTATTCACGATGGCGAAATCCCTATAGTCATCACACCTTCCTTGAAATTCTCCAGGGCATAACTGTTTCTCAAGGTCTGCAATCCGTAACTGCAGGTCCTTGTTCTGCATTCTCAGCTTTCGGTTCTCTTCCGTTAACCATTTACGATCCTCTCTGGCATTTTTGAGTGTTGCGAGATTCATTGTGGCATCACACAATGCATAACACCAATCATCATAATCGGCTAGACTGACTTTATCACTATCAAAGATTTCAGCCTCTCGTATCTCAGGAATGTAATTACTGATTTCAATTAAGATACCAGTAATTTCTTCTATGCTCTTACGCTTACGCGGTTTCTCCATTATTTTTCTCCTTTCATATATGAACGTATTATAAGTTCTTGAACCGCCTTTTCGTTCATGTGATTTCCACCTTTACTTTGAAATTTTTATACATAAGCCAATAGATTATCTTCTGTTTCATTGGCAATTTCGTAATTCAACCACCAATCATGAATTACCTCTATGATTTCGTCTGGTGACATCTTACTTCGCAATTCATCTACTTTCTGTTTCCATAACGCTGTTTCAAGTGCTACGACCGATGAAATTTGTTCTTCGTTCAAATCGTCATATGCAGCGTTATTAAGTAGTACATACAATGCTTTCCTTATTGCTTCCCTCATAAGCTATACTTACACCTCCATCGAAATTTCAATGTCGAAATTGAAATCTGCCCATTTGAAATCGTAGGCATCACACACGTAATCCATCAGATCACAAGGACTGTCAAAATGATATTCATCCTGCGCTGCTGTGATCATAGCTTCGACATATTCCTTTGATTCCTCCGAGAATAAGTAAAATAAGTACGGCTCATCATCATTTGATAAATTAATCTGAATTGTATATCTGTTCATCTTTTTTCCTTTCTGTTATCGGTTCCATTCTTCATCTACAAAATACTTGATGATCATAAACATTAATGTTTCTTTTTCTTCTGCAGATAATGGCAAATCATACCAAACATAATCATCCTTTTCTCCATGATTACATTCAGCTTGCAACTTAATTTCCTTTTTAGTTGTATCGAAATACAAATAAAAAGTGTAATACACCTCGTTGTCATTGTTACCAACAATATCCGTGTTTCCATTTTTCACTCTGATTTCGTTGGTTATGCTGATTAATTCATCAGTTGTTGTAACAATGAAATTTCCATTTGCAACGCCATCTCCTAAATTAAGATTGACATCGCTGATGCTCAAATCTTGATATCTCATAGTGTTTCCTCCAAAAAACAGAGGCTCCCACACACAGGAACCTCATTACTTCAGTTCCCGGTGTGTCGGGTTTATATTGGCTTCTCCTCGTCAAATATCCAAGAAGAATCTCACATCGTTCATGGCAAGACACTTTTCCAATGTGTAACCATTTTCCTGTGCTAACGTGTCGGTGCCATTTGCAAATTCAATACAAATAGGTGATTTATCCCACAATTCTTTTAATTGGGTTTTGGATATATAGTTCACCTTTTTATTGGACAGTTCTTTGATAAATTCGATTTCTTCATCAAATTTATATGAGCCTTCGTTTTTCCCCAGCTCATCCTGCCAGTCGATCAGTGCTGCATCCAAGGATGGATACTCAAGATGACCGCAATCATCTTTCCCTCTCCATTCGCTGTCTTCATCTTTTGTGTTTCCTGACAGCATTTGCATAACCATTCTACCATCCGGGTAAAAACGGAATACATAATCGTACCACTCGCAAATTCGGGTAAGCACTTCTAATTTGTCGTTCCATTTGTGAAAAACATTTTTTGTAATGTCTTCCACGAGTTGCTTTTCGCCTTCTTCGGTATCATCCAAAAAATACTCTTTCAAATACGCTGCTCTCATTCTATAATCCATAATAATTTTCCTCCATAACTAGATGAAGGCTCCCACGCACAGGAACCTTCTGGTTAATACCCTGTGCGTAGGGATTTACACATATTGCTTAGGAATCTTAGTTTCAACTTGATATAACTTTCCTGCCACAATGAGGACAGAAATTACTATCATTTAATATTTCGTCATACCCACACTTTCACACTTCTGATAATATAAAGAACCATAGGCGGTAATAATATAATCTCCTGTTTCAACAAGTGTTGTGGTATTTTAATAATGTTTTTTTACCCACTCAAGCATTTCTTTTTCACCTAATTCTTCCATACAATAATCATACAGTTTAGGGTTAAACTTCTTGAGCCTCTTAAACTTAGCGAATCTATCCAAATGACATCCTACAGGACAGAACATACAGCCTGTTCGTGATTCTCCAGTCGTTTTATATTGGCATTTCATGCAACAGTCAAGGCACATCTGTCCTTCTACCTGTCCAACCTCTACAATCTGCCCGTATGGAGAAGGCAACCAGATATTGTTTTTCACGGAATATTCAAGGACATCATTGTCTGTCCATAATCCCATCGGTTTGCTTATAGGCCGATTTGAATCAAATGAATTGCAACCGGTTCTTAAGTGGGCCTCTTTCCGTCTGGCTGATTCTACTGCCATTAATGCAACAATTGGTTTTTTCCCCGATTCTCTTTCATATTTCTGCACTGGATATTCCTTCATATCCAGACAACATTTGTGAGAAATCTTAAATGGTGCATCAATCAGTGGCAACCACTTCTTGTACTGTTGTCTGTATGGACTAGGTTTTCCTTTTCCATCCAACCCATTCAGCTTATTGATTGCCCATTTTAACCCTCTTCTTGCCGCTTCTACTGCTTCTGCAACGTCCTTACTTGGAAAACACCAACCATCATCCTCAATAATTTGTTTCATTGATTTCTCTGGCTTGATTATTTTCACATTATCGAACTGCATGACATGCTGTCTGATCTGTGGGTATTCCATCCATGTATCCAAAAACACAGCTTCTACATCTGGATAATATTTTCTTACCTGATGTAAAAGCACAGTAGAATCCTTTCCACCGGAAAATGATACATAAACACCATCTTGCCCATATTTATGAATAAATTCTCTGATTCTATCCCGAGTCATTCCCACTTTTATATCAAGTGGCAACGACTGATAATATTTGAGTTCTTGCTCGCTGAGCGCATATTTCATGACAACCACTTAACAGATTGCTCTGTGTCCGTGGATAAGAGGTTACGGCTTCCCTTGCTACTTTCTATGTGCTTTCACGAATTGTTCCTACATCATAGTCTTTTCACGCTATTTAAACCTCATTTTGTTCTCGCCTTTCATCACCTTTAGGCGGTCAACCTTGGTCTACCAAGGCTTCTGTCATTACTCCTTTCTTAAATCAAAAACTTTTATTATACGAAGTGTTTTAAAATCTACCAGATCTGCATGAACCTCTCGGTTTTCTGCAGAAATAATCTTGGACGCTTCCTTGATGGCCTCATCCTTGTGTTCCTTTTCTCTAAGAAAACGGGTATATGTTCGTTTTCCATCTGAAGAATAATGAATAAGTCCATATCCTTCACGAATGAGCAGATCATTATTTGTCTTTGCCCATTTGCTAAAAGCAAGAACCAGATTTGCTCCAAGCATTGCCATAGTTCTATATGCTCCATCATCTTCATATAAAGTCTTTATAGTTGCAGCTCTGATTTTCATTTCTTCACTGCCACTAAAATCAATGAGATATAAATCCGTATAGATTCCTTCATTGCCTCCATAACAAACCTTAAAGTCCATACCTACATCTTCAGATTTGAAAACATAATTTTCTGATGCTATATGAACGTAATCAAGGATTTCTGGCCAACGGTTATCTTCTTTCAAATTGTCAATAATTGCTTGCATAGCATCTTGAATAGATAACAATGCCGGAGGTTGTCCAGGATTTTCCGCGATCATAACTCCATTTCTGTCAACATATTCAATGTCTGTCCATTTAAAATGGATCTCAGTGCCATCACTACAATCATATCCTGTTAATTTGCCGAGAATGTTCTGGTCATACAAAATATCCGCAGCGTTGGTTCCAAGATATACTACATCGCCATCTTTTAAGCTATCCAGCGCATCAATTGCTGGAATTTGTCTCGTTTTAAACATAAAAACCTCCTATTAATATCTGAGTGCATCTTTCTTTTGGATACCATTGTAATACGCAATGGCTCCTTTATTGGAGTATAAGAAAACATATACTCCGGTTCTCGGGTTGTAGAGATCGATGCCTTTTTTGAACATTTGTAGCATCTCTTCTCCCGACTTGAATTTAATTTCAAGTTCTTTTTTGTTTTTCATAATATTCCTCTCTTTCTGGCATTTTGCCGTGTGGTGTCGAGGAATTATGCGCATTTTGCATAAACAAAAAGAGCCAAAGCAAAATGCTTTGACTCTTCATTCCTCGACTCATTATTAATTACATTTACATTATATACAAGAACATGTGTTCTTGCAAGTCGAAATTTTTTTTGGTTTTTCATAGTTTTTACCTCTATGTGTCTATTCTTATAGCTGCCTACAGATGTAGACGTCTATCAGCAATTTCAGCGGTTCTTCCCTGATTCCAGAATTGCGTTCCGATGTAGCCGCAAGTACGACGGGCCACACTCATCTTGTTCTGGTCACGGTTGCCGCAACACGGACATTCCCATACCAACTTGCCGCTGCCTTCCTCTTTGACGATCTTAATTTCGCCGTCATAACCACATTCCATGCAGTAGTCGCTTTTTGTATTAAGCTCTGCATACATAATGTTGTCATAGATGTATTTCATGACGGAAAGTACAGCTTCGATGTTGTTCTGCATATTTGGAACCTCCACGTAGCTGATCGCGCCGCCCGGCGACAATGGCTGGAATTCAGACTCGAATTTCAGCTTATCAAAGGCGTTGATCTCTTCTCTTACACAAACATGATAGCTGTTTGTGATATAGTTGTGATCGGTCACGTCTTTGATCTTGCCGAAACGCTTCTGTAAGCATTTTGCGAACTTGTAGGTAGTGGACTCTAGTGGTGTTCCATAGACGCTGAAATCGATGTTTTCCTTCTCTTTCCACTCCTTGCAGGCATCGTTGAGGTGCTGCATGACTGCTTTCGCGAATGGCATGCCCTTCTCTTTTTCCGTATGGGAAACGCCAAGCATTCTCATACATGTCTCACACAGTCCTGCGTAACCGAGCGAGATTGTTGAGTATCCATTGAACAGAAGCTTGTCGATCGGCTCGCCTTTCTTCAGACGGGCCAAGGCTCCGTTCTGCCAAAGAATTGGGGCAACATCTGACGGTGTTCCAAGGAGTCTCTTATGTCTGCACATCAAAGCACGATAGCAAAGTTGCAGACGCTCATCAAGTATCTTCCAGAACTTGTCCATATCCCCATCAGAAGAACAAGCCACATCTACAAGGTTAAGTGTTACGACGCCCTGATTGAAGCGTCCATAATACTTCGGCTTATTCGTCTCTGGATCTATGTATGGTGTCAGGAAGCTGCGGCATCCCATCGATGGGTAACAATAGCTGTCACCGTTTGCATCGACTTTGATTTCCTTCATCTTCTTTTCAGAGATGTAATCAGGAACCATGCGCTTTGCAGTACACTGAGCAGCAAGGCGAGTCAAATAAAAATACTTTGACTCCTCGTTGATATTATCCTCCTCAAGCACATAAATAAGCTTTGGAAAAGCCGGTGTAACATACACGCCCTTCTCATTTTTTACTCCACGGATTCTCTGATGCAGCATCTCTTCAATGATTGCTGCAAGGTCATCTCTTGTCTGACCTTCCGGCACTTCATCAAGATACATAAATACGGTAATAAAAGGAGCCTGCCCATTTGTCGTCATCAATGTGATGACCTGATACTGGATCGTCTGCACTCCTTTTTTAATTTCTTCCTTTACCCGCATTGCAACAGCTCTTTCTACCTGCTCATCGGTATAATCGATACCGTTTGCATCATATTCTGCAATTACCTGCTTGCGGAACTTCTCCCGACTGACCTGAACGAACGGCGCTAGGTGCGATAGGGAAATTGTCTGACCGCCATATTGTGAGCTTGCCACCTGTGCAATAGCCTGTGTTGCCACATTGCAGGCAGTCGAAAAGCTCTTCGGTGGATCGATCTGTGTCTCACTGATGACTGTTCCGTTCTGTAACATATCTTCCAGATTGACCAGACAACAGTTGTGCATATGCTGTGCAAAGTAATCGGCATCATGAAAGTGGATAAGCCCTTCCTCATGTGCCTGCACAATATCCGGTGGAAGCAAAAATCTTCGTGTCAGATCCTTGCTGACCTCACCGGCCATATAGTCACGCTGCACGCTATTCACGGTCGGGTTCTTGTTGGAATTTTCCTGCTTTACTTCCTCGTTGTTACATTCGATCAGACTTAAGATCTGCTCATCCGTTGTATTTGACTTACGGACGAGTTCTCTCTTATAACGGTACACAGCATAATTCTGTGCCAGCCTATAGAGTTTTAAGTCCATGATATTTGTAACAACGAGATCCTGAATCTCTTCAATGTTCAAGGCATGTCCGCAAGTCTCGGCACATTCTTCGACTCTGCGTGCCACCAGTTCTCTCTCTGCCTTAGTTGCTCTTTCTACTGCTTCGACCGTTTCATTTGCTTTAGCTATAGCTGTTTCGATTTTTGTGTGGTCGAATAGTTCTTCCGCACCACTTCGCTTGATAATATACATATTATTACCCGCCGGCACTTGTTGTGCCGGCTTATCCTTTCTTTTAATTTAATTTTTGGAATCTAATTCCCGGTTACGTCCATACTCTCCATCTTTTTCCCAGATAATGTCGTTGCCATCTGCGAGCTTCCTTTCCTTGCGGTCATACAGCTTGCAGAAGTGGCGATCCAGACACGACATCTTTGAATGAAAATCGAGCATTTCTCCCATCGTGGCAAATTCGCTACGATGTGTGTTCCTTGTCCAATAAAATAATCTTTCATGAACTCTCCTTTCTCCCGGGTGACTTTCCGCCCAGATCTTATTATTTCTTCTTTGGTACTAATGCTGGAATAAACATTGATCCCACAAATGACTTATTCACTACATTTTTACCATCGCAGAAGTGTTTGCCCCATGTTGCTGCTGCTTTTTTGAACATTTCTCCCGATGGTTTCTGAAGTTCATATTGGATTCCGTCAATAGTTACGGATCCATGCATCATAGCAGTAATCCTTTCTTCCGTACTGCACAATAACGTACGATCTGCAATGTACCAATCATCAACCGGCAGCCACTGGATCTTATAATCTGGATCAAATTTATAATCTTTAAAATCAATGGCAGCACGACCACAAAATATGATCCACTCGTTTGGGGATGTCGGAGACAATACCGGCATTACTTTTCCACCGATCTCCAATGTGAGTACACCCTTCTGGATTATCCGCGGAAGGTTAATCTCAAGCACCGGAATGAATTTGCTCCATTCACTTACAATCCCAAATTCATCGAGATTGCAAATAACGCCTGCTGCAGCATTCTCGTAAGGTGTTCCCTTCAGTTCCTTTTTTGTTGGGACATCAAACCGGCACCTTACGTTGTCAACGATGAATTCCTTTTCGATCAAGGCGTTAACATTACATGAATTTGTAACGTTATCCAGATAGAAATTGGTACATAAATAACGCCTTCTGCCATTCGCCTCACCGACCGGCTTCCATCGAAGTTCGAGCTTTTCGATGGTGTCCTGCACAGAAAGCAGCTCAAGCAAATACTCCGCTCTCCACATACGCTCATCCGTGAGCAATTCTGCAATTGGACTTCCGACCGGAAATCCTCCAATTGCAATGGATCCCATAACAAGAGTTCCATTTTTCATGATTTTCATACAATTACCTCTCTTCCTGCCTCTTAAGGCATATGCTTATGAGAGAGTTGTTGCCGGAGTATCTCCGAGTAACAAAAAAGAGCCGAAACAAAATTGTCTCGACTCTTACTTCCCTCTACTCAAATATTTACTTCTTTATTATACACCCGAACATTCGTTCTTGCAATACAAAGAAGGACTATTCAGCCTCTTCACTGCAAAATTTTTTGAATTTTATCCGGCATTCATCCGTATTATTCTGCGCCTCCACTGTACAGACACCGTATTTACCCCGGCAAATACTACACGAAAACAACTCTCTTGTATCCATGATCGTATCAGATGTGCTTCCGTTCAGGACATCCAAGAGATTCAGAATTTCTGATGAATCCATTGTGGTAATGCGTTCGGTTATCTTTTTTCTAATTTGTTCTAAGTTTGTCATTCCAATTCCCTCAAGATGATGCCGTTTTCTTTAAGTATACTATATCCCAAAAGAAAAAAGAAGACCGGAAACAATTCCAGTCTTCTTGTTATTAAGAGAGATGTTCAGCAATCCACTCATGAATCGCTACAAGCTCGCTATGATTTTCTTTTGCAGATTGCGTTAAGTGAAATACTGCATGTCGCTTGTCCTGCGCGACCTCAATTTCCGCGTAGATTACGACACCATCATCATTTCGCGGATCAAGCGGAAACAATGACACTGTAGCTTCTTTTGGTGTCATTATTTTGATTTCCTGCCCGCAGAGTACATCAAACTTTTTGACGTTTCCTCCGCACGCTTTCTTGATTTTGGCATTAAGTGGCATATCAAATACGCTCCATGTTCCATCATATCTGCGACAAATTGATTCTGACAGATACAGCAACAACGTTCTTACGTCAATTTCTTGCATCTGCAGTCCTCCTTTTCAACGCTTTTTTACAAGCTGCTATCCTCGTCTTATTCTGCCCACCGTTTTCTTCCATTATCTGTATGGCGAGCACAAGCTGATTTGCGGTTGCTCCTGACAATGCTGATTTGAAATTACCGTCATCCGCAGGAAGTGTGGATAACGACTTTACGATATCGTGATTATACATGTAATTCCTCCATTCTGGTGCCTTGCACCCGTTATTTCGCTTTATGGCATTGATCCTCTCCATAAACAATACCAAGTGAACTTCCAGTTTCCCAAGAAACATGAATTGTTCCAATGTCATCAACGCATCGAACGATACCATGCGTTCCTGCCGGAACCGGATGATATTTGTCCTCAAGATGATCACAGACCACCTCTGTCCCTTTCGGGAACATTTCCTTGAGAGCCATAACTTCGGCTCTCGTAATAAATTTACTCATGTTTTTCCTCCTCTCTCGACGGGATCTTATCTGTGTCTATAATGCCGCCATGCTCCTTGATATACTCAAAGACTGCCGACTGCGCATCACCTAGCACCTCGTAAAATCCGTTTGCCGATCTCTTCTCGTAGATCTCCTTCTGCAGCTGCTTCCGGTAGCCGTCCACTACGTTCTGCAGTTGCTGCTGCTCTTCCGGTGTCAGTTCGCGACTCAGCACCACCGGATCAGCAAGCCACATCAGGACAATCTCGTTAACCTCTTCAAGAATTTTTTCTCGGAGTTTACAAAACGCCTTTTGGTACTTGCCGTTTAGATCTTCCCTTGAAAGTTCTCGCATGCAACGATCCATGCGATTGATATTTTTCTCAAGAGATCCTTCGCTTTCTTCCATATTCATCCCACCTCTCTCCGGTATTTTCCGGAATTATTAAAAAAAGAGTCGCAGAATGAATTGAAAGCGGGTTTTATCCGCAAACAAAAAAAGTCGAAACAAAAATGTTTCGACTCATTCATTCTTACGACTCAGTTATTATTACACTATTATTATACACAAGAACATCTGTTCCTGCAAGTAAAATATTACTTTGAAAGAATTGCAAGTTCCTCGTCTGTGATATTATATTTCCGTCTGATTTTCACTATCGCACGATCATAACACGAAAAATCCAAAGTGTCATTTTTATAGAAACCATCTGGAATATATTTACGGGGAATTGTGAACAAATATCCTTTCTTGGAATTTTCTAAAGGCGGGAGGCTCAAATCCTTTGAGCCAGTTACAAATATATCAATACCTTTTCTTGTGGATCTTATATGTAAATCATCATATCCTTTTTTCAGTGTTTTCTGAAACTCAAATGCTTCATGATATTCATACAAAGTTCTTGTAACTCTGTCATACTCATATGATAGAAATATCTTCGGCATCACATAAGGTTTTAGAATCATATAATATGTAACAATATACAGGGGAGTAACAATTCCAAACGCACACTCAAAAGCGGATATTGTAGTATCAAATACTCCTGCACGTAAAAGAAAATATCCCAACATATATTCTATTGCGACATTACATAGTGGGACAAGCACAATGAAAAAGAACGCATCCATTACTCTCTCTTTACTTTTAGCTCTACCTTCTCTGACAATTGTTATGAATGCTATTTTTTCTATATCTTCCTCTGTTAATTTTGAATATTCTATTTCCATATGCTCACACTCCTTTCAAAACGCATAACGCATTAATCAACTGTATCATGTATAGTACAAACGCTGCAACTATCAAAATAACTGCTAAAACGAAACAGATAACTTCTGGTATGTGTGATCCATTTGTTACATCGTTGATTTTTACAATACAAAAACCAATCACTGCAAAAATCAACGCAATTATCATGAAAATTGTTGCAATCACAATCAGATTCATTTTTCTTCTCCTTTTTGTTTTTAAATGTTCGTTTAATTTTTCTTGAAATTTCCTTATGATTATTGATTGTTTCAAATCCTATACCTAGTACCTATGTATGAGATGAATGTCAGATTGCTATTCAGCTTTGTACCCATGCAATTTAATAGACCTCCAAAGCCTTTTCCTGTAACTCAATTGCCCATATGCTGCTTTGTACCCATGCAATTTAATAGACCTCCAAAGCCTCAACTACATCTTTTACACATAGGTTTCTGTGAGTGCTTTACGTGATCGCGTAGGATCACTGCCTCACACTCCGGCTGCAAAGTCAACCGCATAAAATATATTATTCTACTTTCGGTTCGTTTCCAATATGTGCCTTATATTTTTCAGAAATACCGTAGTAGTCTGCCGCTTCATCCATAGATTTCTTTGAGAAAGAACCATTTTCCATAAATAGAGTGGACATTGCTACATTTCGCGCATGGTTGAAATCCGCTGTGAATCCTTTTTTATACTTTGTATGGCTCTTACAATCCGGATCAGCACATACAAATTCCGTCCGCGAAATTTTCTGTTCTGGTGTCCAATTTCCGCAGATGCTGCACACCTGCGCATTAAAACACGGATTGACGAGTCTGACCTCGATTCCATAATGTCCGGCTTTATATGTCGTGTACATTATGATTTTGCTGGCATATGAATTCCGCAAAATAAATTTATCTGTATTATATCCAGATAGATTTTCCATATTGATGTACTTTGCATGATTCTGCAATGCGAATTCCACGATTCTCTTACTCACCATATGGCAGTATGTTTCTGTAAAATTCTTTTCAGTTTTTGCCATACGGTTCAACGCCTGCATTTTCTTCTTGCGCCCATGCCCGCCGGAAGTTTCGCGCAATGCTGACTGAAGCCGGCGTCTTCGTTCTTGGATCTGAAGTTTGTTGTCAAGTAGATCCCGCTCATCACCGATTGGCAGTCGGACGTACTGATCATTATTTAAGGCGCATACCGCCGGTTGTACTAATCCAAGCGCAACTCCTACGACAGTATCCTCATCCAACTCGTCCTTTTCTTCTTTCGGAATCTGTAAGGATAGGTTTAATACAATCTTGTTTTTTGATATCTGAATACTGCTTCCACAATACGCATATTCTCCGGAATAAACTTTAAGAAGTGTTGCCATGAGCTTGTCCCGATTACGTCCATGTCCTAAATCGATTCGAAAGCGTGCAATATGTGGCTTTCCATTACCACCGTAGTCAAAATAGAGTTTACAGTCCTTAACATGCTCACACAATTCTTCGTAGGAATCATATTCATGTGAAAATCCCATAGCTGCCTTTGTTACTGTAAATGGAGAATCTTCCTTATAAAAAGGGAAACTAGCTCTGCCCTCTAAAGCGCCCTTATTACAGCAATCCTGAATTTTACGTGTAAGCATTTGACTAAATCCTATTCCGTACGATCCAAGGATATTGCCGATTTCTGTTTCATCAAAAAGGCTTCCTTTATTGGATCCTTTTTTTCGATATGCATATTGCAAAATCTGAGTGATACGTTTGTTCCGATCTTTGAAATCCATGGCATAAGCATGTTCTGCAATGAGTATTGACTTCACATACTCGATAATATAATTCTTTCTTGCCGATTCTTCGCTCATCGCAGTGTGCACAAGTCCGTATGTGTAATTATTGATTACGTTCTGAGTAATCTCCGGATTTTCGAGGAAAGCATCCAATTCCTTATTCAATGCTTCAAGGCGTTTTTTTGCATTTTCTCTAACTTCTTTCTTTTTGCTTTCAAGCTGACTTTCATAAAAACTGATTCGCTGTTCATAATCTTTAACAGTGAAATCATACACTCTTCTCTCCCACAGCGAAGAATCGCTTCTTTCTGGTATCAAAACACATTTTTTTGTGATCATTGTCATTTTCTCAGACATCTAATCCCTCCAATATTATCGTTTGATTATTTTTTACTTATATAGACTAGACGCTCCACGAATCTATTTTCTATGTTTTGCTTTGTACCCATGTAATTTAATAGACTTCCAAAGCCTTCTTTGCGAAAATATCTCTTGTATCCTGCTTTGTACCTATGTAATTTAATAGGTTTCCAAAGCGCAAGTCCGGTTCCGAAACATCTTGCTGCAGCTTTGTACCCATGTGATTTAATAGGCTTCCAAAGCAACAATGTAGCAAAATGATACAAAGATTAGCTTTGTACCCATGTGATTTAATAGGCTTCCAAAGCCAGTATTGATTTATTCTATATGTCGGATAAGCTTTGTACCCATGTGATTTAATAGGCTTCCAAAGCCTCAACTACATCTTTTACGCATAGGTTTCCGTGAGTGCTTTACGCAACCGCTTGGGATCACTGCCTCACGCTCCGGCTGCAAAGTCAGCCGAGTATTAATCGACGCATTCGGTGTTACCGCATTGCATCTGCAATTTCTTTGTAGTGTTTCATCATTTTTTCATCAGAAAAAATTTCTTCATCGTCCTCATTTGTCTCATACTGATCCACGTCTGTATAATTGAAGTCATTTGCGTTATGCTCCGACAGACACATTTTATGTCCATCGGAAAATTCAACTCGGAATACCGGATATTGGCTCTTGTATATGTTCCGGATGATATCCTTCCTTAATTATAGAGGACAACGCATGATTTCTTATTATATACCAAAATGTCACCCTTTTTGATTCTATCTAATGATTTTGGACTCAATGTTTCCCCTTCTTTCGTTGCTTATATCTCTCGGCTATGTTTTTAGCAAAAATCTCTGATGATAAATTGTAAAGAATCTCGTCCATTGTACGAATCAATCTCTGGCTCGTACAAAATTGAAAATTTATAATGTCCCTTTCCTTCGACCAGATCAAGAAAAGCATCTTTTCCATATTTTTGAAGGCATAACGCTTCAAACTGATCGACAGTTCCAAAACTGACTGCGGTATACCACACATTATTCTCTTTCAGTCTGATCTTAAGCACGTTTTTATTTTTCCCAATTACTTTGATAGCTGCAAATTCAACGTCTTTTTCAGCAAATTTCGGTTTTTCATTGCCTTTTCCAAACGGAGCAAGGTAATCCAATTCCATTACAAGCGGCATTGAAACGTATGAAAGTGGCATCGCCGCATCAATATGGATTTTTTCTACGAGATCCACATCCGTCAGCGTTGTTTTCTCATTCAACGCACTTCTGAATGATCCAATATTTTCTGCCTGCAAAGAAAGTCCTGCTGCCATTGGATGTCCGCCGAAACCATCAAGGAATTCCTTACACTTGTTCATTTCCTCAAACATGGAATATTCTTCTATGGATCGTCCGCTTCCCTTGACACCATTCTCACCCTTCGTTAACACGAATACTGGGCGATAATAAGTCTCTCTGATTCGGCCTGCGATGATTCCCGCAAGACTCTCGTGTACATCCGGCAGGTATATGACAAGAACTTTATCCTTTTCCATGTGAAACTTCTTAATCTGTTCTTCTGCCGCTTCCACACCCTCAAGAGTCAGTGCTTTCCGCTCTTCATTTAGTTCGATCAGCCGTTTTGCAATCTTCCTTGCTTTATCCGTATCAGCTTCCTGAAACAGTCTTAATGCAATCTTCGCTGTTTCCAAGCGTCCGGATGCGTTCACACATGGACCAAGTACAAATCCGAAATGATATGCACTCACCTGATCCGGCTGAAGTGAGTTTTCTTCGATCAGGAGTTTTAACCCTGTATTAGAACACATTCCTGTATTTATCTTCTTTAATCCGAGTTTTACAAGAATGCGGTTCTCATCGGTCAGTTCCATGACGTCTGCTACAGTTGCAAATGCAACGAATTCAATCATATCGTATGCTTCGCCTTTTGCAATACCAAGTTTTTCATATAAAACACATATGAATTTCCATGCGACTGCTGCTCCGCATAATCCATCATACGGATATCCGCAGTCGATCTGGTGCGGGTTTATGATCGCATCTGCTACACTCTTCAAATATCGGATTTCTCCGTTTTCATCCTTCTCAAATGGAATACTGTGATGATCTGTGACAACTATCGTCATGCCAAACTCCTTGGCATACGCGATTTCTTCAAGCGCTGCAATACCATTATCGCAGGTAATGATTGTGTCGATCCCATCTGTATGTGCCTCTTCAATGATATTTCTATTTAATCCATATCCATCCTTAATACGATCCGGGACACGGATTGACACATCAGCGCCGCACCGCTTCAATGCAGAATACAGTATATGACCAGATGCAACTCCATCTACGTCATAGTCATTAACTACGCGGATTTTCTTCTTATGATTTATTTTTTCGATGATGACAGATACCCCTTTGTCCATATCTTTCATACGATGAGGATCATACAGATCGTTGATTCCGCCATTTAGGTAACGATTGATCTGTTCATCCGTGGTCAAATCCTTATTCCGCAGCACTTTTGCTATCAGCGGATCAATATGAAATTTCTGTGCGATGCTGACGAAATCAGCACGCTTATTATATAACATCCATTTAGCCATATATTTGCTCCATATAGAACATTTGTTCTATATTTAGTATAGTTTATATTGTAAACCATGTCAATAAATTTCTTTATTTATCGAACATTTGTTTCAAGAATAGACATGCACTAAAAAAGAAAGGCACATTTCTGCACCTTCCTTTTCTAGGAACGATAATGTTTATCAAAGTTTCTTGGTGAAGCCAAGCTCCAGGCAAACAATCACAAGCCTTAACAACCGTTCTACTTCACATTCAACAACTAACAGCAGACTTTCAGTAAGCGATTTTGGCGCATTGATCTGAGTAAGTTGATAAAGCAGGTTCACTCGATCTTCGAGAATCTCCATATCTGACTCGAACAGTTCCTCGCAATGCCCATCTTTGATGAATGCGTACAGCAGGTCGATTAAAAGTCGTACCGATCCTGCATACAACTCCTGTGGAAGCACTGTACAGATACTCTCCCATTTTTTGCTGCGTTTCTCGCGGACAGCTGCGCTGAATAACTCTTCGTTCATTTATTCTTTATTTTTGTAGGGATATTCCCTACTATCAAGAATATGGAATACCAAAATTTGAACCTTATTTTCGAACTAAGCAACGCTTTCTAAAACTTCATAAAGTTTGATTTTTCACATCTTGCACCGCCAAGATACAGCGTATTCATGACAGGTCGAACCGTAGATTTTCCAAGTAATAAATTATTTTTCATAATTCTCCTTTCCTTGCTACGCTCGTACATGCTGAATTCTCGGACGTTTTATCGTGATAAATCGCGCATCTTCCTGCATCGGATCACAAGTTTTTCCATTCTTATCGACATAAGTCTGATTAATAATCATTACTGCTGACATTCCCGGTATAGGGTGTCTCATAGCGCTCAAAGCCTTCTTGTACCGTTTCTTTGCAATTCTCTTTGTCATAATCTTCTACCTCTTTTTACTTTCCTCTTCAATGTGGACACTTCCCATGCCAAAAGGCAAGGGGATTCCTGGTGGCTACCGAAAGATATCGGCTGAACAGATCCGACCTACAACTTAATATAAAACATTTCTTTCTACGTCTTCTATGCATTCAGGGAAAGGCACTAATTTTCTTTCATATCTTGCGTATTCATTTTCAATGATGAAGTTAGCGGCTTCACCATTTTTTTCAAACCATTCTGCACCATAATCTTTTATCAGCACATTTTTTATTTCTTCCTGTGCTAAATATAAATTCTTTCCATTGGCAATAATTTTTTTTGCAGATTTTTTTATTTCTAATGCCAATTTAACGTTTCCGGTTATTCTTACTTTGCCATCGAGTGAACTTGTAGATGGAAAATCGTCTGGTGGAATCATTCTTAAAATATTCATATCCCCTCTCCTCCATTTAAAATGCAACAACATTTTTTGATCCGCACTCTGGGCATACCGGATTATCGTACCATTTACCCCATGGATCTTTTACCTTTTCCGTTCTTTGCAACTCCCAAAGTTCATCATCTGTGATTGTATCAATTCGATCTTCATATTTCGTTCCTTTTAAGTCTTCTCGTTCCACCCATCCACGGATAGATGTTTCAATACCGCAATCTTTGCAGTAGACTTGCAACATTGCCATGATTTATCTTCGCCTCTCTCTAGTTATGTATTTCCTCTAGCGATAAGTGTGATATATATGCAAAATCGTCTAACCAAAAAACAGTTTCTTTATCAATGTCCGAAGGCAACCCCTTACATTCGCTAATCACGGAAAGTTTATCAAAATCTCTTTTATTGTAACCACACAAAATATGAAATAAGCCACTATTTCTGTCCATAGGAACCATATTATGACTCCAATTAGAGTTTTTTACCAGATTCCATTTATTTTTTTAGAATCCTTATGTTCTATGAACATCCAAATATCAGCTCCCATTAATTAGTTCTCCTTTCATTGCCTGAGTTACATAGGCTTGCGACACGTACCTATCGTACCTCTTTATTCAATAGACGGTCTGTTGACACATTAGTTGTTCACCTTTTCAACTGAATATGCCATGTTATCAATATAATATAGCTTCTGCGGTTGAATGTTAGGGAATATCTCCTCAAATGATTTTTCTGTTGATACAAAATCCGTATCGCCATCAATAAAGCCGCTTCCCTGACATTCAGGTTTGAGCATCCGGATATATCCATTTACTTTTTTAAATTGTTCAAACGTGTATGTAGCAATCACTTTTCCATCAACCCATGTATCCAAGCATTGTTTTCCATTTTTATCATTGGATAACTTGAAATCTTCTCTTTCAAAGATAACGACTTCGGGTCCGGCTGTTTTATCCAACAAAACAAAGCGATAACCAAATCTTCCATCTGCCATAGCTTCCTCCTCAGTGTTATACAGATTTGGAGATGGAATATTAATCTCATAATGATTTCCGTCGGTTGCAGAGAACATTCCATTCATAAAATACCGATATTTAATCTCGGCCTTCTTTTTGTTTTTGCCATCTGGACAAATATCTTGCGCTGAATAATTACTCATTTTTGATCCTCTCTTTCGTTTTTTATCGTTCTATAGTGAATTGGCATTGAGTTTTTGACGAAGTGTTTCATTCTCTTTCATTAAATCTACAATACGAGCCTTAAGTTCTGTATTCTCCTTGATCAGCTGCTTGCCTAATAACTTATCATCCACCAAAACATCCGGGCTTGGTTCGTGATCTTTGAAAGCAGTTTTATAAGTTGCTGCCACAATGCTTGCCTGTTTTTCATCCATACCGGCTTCCTTTGCAACCTCTTTAACATCGTCTGCCGTGAGCGGCTTATTCTCCTGTTCATTATCCGCACGCTCTTCTGCCAACTCATTCAGCTTTTCATGGAAACTGTAAGTAATACTCTCAGCATTCGACTCGGTTTTAACAGAAGAATTCAGTATCGCCGCAAATTTTTCTTTCTTTTCTGTCTTCGTTTCTACCATCATGCTGCCGAACATTTGCTCCATAAACTGATGGTCCGGTTCTTTGGTATTCTTTGAAAAAAACAACGCTGCATCCACGTCTGCGCAACGCTCATTAAACGCAGGATATAAAAATCCGATATCCGGAGCCTGTACTACCCAATCTCTGTTCCGCAATCCGATCACATTTTTGTCTTCCAAATAACCAAGTCCCGGTTTTGACATTTTAACCGGGCAGATTGAACATAACAGATACTCATACACTTCCTCTGATTCATCCAGTTTATTGTTATCCGATGTCTTAGTTGGAACATCATATACGTCATAATAAAGCACAATATAATACGGATCTACCGAATCATAAGTATCAATGATGCGATCAAATAACTGTTCTATAAGAGCATCGTCCTTTGCCTCATCCTTTTTGATTGCCGTAAGCAGCTTTACAAGATCTTTCTGCTCTGTATCTCCGGTATTCATATCAATGTCAAGCAGAGCGTCACCGGTCTTACCAGATAGTGTTTTCTTTGCAATATCCAAGTATTTGAACATTTCCCCTTCTGACAACATCAAAAATGGTGAGTCTGCAGTTGTAACCTTTACTTTGTCCGAATTAACATATACGCTGCGGATTCTCTGAAATGTGCAAGAATCCTTTGTAAACCTACGTTTGACCTCCATAACTTCTTTCTGATTCATATATTATTTGTTCCTCCTTGCATTTTTAATCAACCGTTAATTTTCCACTTTAACACCAAAATTTTTTATCAACTCATCCAAATCCCCATCGTAGACTTCTGGCTTTCCATCTGGTCCAAATGCCTGCGTCATGCTTTCGCCAATACCACTTCCATTATATTTTTCTTTATAGTTTTTAACCGATTGAATCCAGATCGTCTTGTCACTGGTTTTCACATATTCAACGAAAACTGTGTTTGTGTAGTTTGAATCATATCCATTTTCCACCAACTCTACGCTGATTGGTAGAAATGTTGCGCTACCATAAAGAACATACGATTTTGGATCTAAAAGTGTATCTGCCACATTTTTGTCAACAAGATGGCTATCGTCGATTTCCGTTTCTGCTTTGGAAGTTGATTCTGAATCCGAGCAGCCTGAACATGCCAATGTTCCAATAAAAAGAATGCTACACAACAAAAGAATTTTTAAAGTCAACTTGATTTTTTTCATTTAACCCTCCCTAATTGTACTTACATATAGACAAATGTGTTTATCCCACATTATCTAACCAATAAATTTTACTGAATTTCCAAAGGAGCCTGCATTTCTTTGCATTTACTTTTTTGCAGTGTTTTGTTGGGCTTTGAAAATTCAATGCGTTCAATTCCGGATATAGTGCTGTGACATATCCGGTATGCGTTTCTCCACTTTTATATTACCTGACTATATAACGTAGTTCACATCTGCAACATGCTTTTCCGTAGTAGCAGTCACTGAGCCTTGGAACCTGCCGTTAAGCCATAGACAAAAGGCTAAGTGTCCACTTTTGTCTATGGTTGCACACATATGTATGTGTTTTTGGTTACTTAACAGCTAGTCCCTAAACAGTTACCTGTGTATGATAATCTTTGCCTTTCTGCAAATATTCTAAGATTATTTTCCCACTTTTTTCGTATATGTGCTTATTTTCGATCATTTCAGCATCTTCTTCATACCCTTCTATAAAATATTGAAATTCACGCGGACAAAACTTTACTAAATTGCTCGGAATCGAAAAGACACCCCCGTTATCCGGATATAAAGAAATGCAGACTTTGATCATCTTCCGCAGATCATAAACTGACATCTGCAAATATTCATTTCCTTCACATCCATCATACTTGAGAAGATCCTGCATGTATGAAAAATATTCCGTAGCCGATTTGAATTGTTTCTGCTTTACTTCCTCTTCGGTAAGCGGAACGTAACAATATCTCTTTATTGCCTCTATTTTTGATATTTCGCTTATAATAGCCGGAATTGCGATGAAAATAATGAAGATTAAGAAGCCTGCGACAAAAGCAAAAATCATCAAATTTCCAAAGCTAATATAGATAATATTTACGATTCTTCCTTCTGACTTATCTGCAATCCACCCTAACGTGTCTATTTCCCAGATACTAAGAAAAATGGCTCCAATAACCATTGCCGTACATATAATGATTATTGTCGAATAGCGCACCAACGCTGATTCAATCCATAATTCAAATACAAAATCTTTCTTTTTTGATAAATTGTCCATAAATTTTCCTCCCTCGATCGTGAACTACTCTGACTTAAAGAAAACGCATAAATCTAAAAACATCATTATGATGGTAAATAGAATGCATACGATAAATACAAGTACATAAAGCAACGGTACATTCATTAACATCAATAAGATCACGCTTGAATCTGATGGAAAAATTCCAGAAACGATCTCCCACTTTGTAAAAAAATAAGCGCCTGTACTTATAACAAGAAATATAACAACTCTGACTATCCACTTAATAATTTTTGATGGTTTTGCTTTCTTCACAACATCCCCTTCTTTTATTCCACTATTGTTCCGTACGGTTCTGCAGAGTGTCTTATGCCTTTGACAGCGTTATACGGAACTCCTCTAAGAACGATCGGACCAGAATAGCCTTCGTAGAATCTGTGTTTACCCCAGACAGCATACCTGCCTTTCTTGCTGATATAGCATTTTAATGGTGTTGTTACATAAAATTCATCATACTGTGCATCATGACAACCAATTTGGATAAGTCCGTCCGGACATTTATTGCTAGTAAAATCAAGCCATTTAACAAATGATATATTCACCGGGTAAAGTTGATCAGAATATTCATTATAGCAATTTGAACACTCATATATTGGTAGTCCCATAAGCACCTCAATCTTTTACATAAACCGCTCTGCTACGATATATCCAGTTAAGTATTTCTTTGCCTTTCTTTGCTCTCCTTGAAAGCATTTATTATTGTAATTACTTCTTCTGTGGTTAATCTTTCTTCGTATGTCAATACATTAGATAAATGTTCAACTAATTTTATATTACAACTAAGTAATTCTTTGCATTCTTGATAAAAAGCTTTTGATATATCTATAAGTTGATCTTTCAGTTCATCATCTAATAGTGTTTTGCTCAGTTCTGGATTAATCATAGTAATGTAGCCCTTAATTAATTCCGTCGCATTTTTAAAATCTGAATCAGATCCGAGAAAAGAACCTGCATCATAATGTCCAAATATTAATTCTTCTGCTATTGCTCCTGCGTATTTAATAAGTATCATGCTTTTTACAACTTCTGCATTTACTACGCTATCATATCCCGATACTACATTTGGTTTGCAAAGAGAAGCATTCACAATAATTGTATCTGCATTTCTTAAATAGGACATTACTGCATGACCAGCTTCGTGAACAGTAGTCACTTCTCTTATATTTTCATACGTTTTTTCTTTATTTCCTATTTGCGCTTTTCCATACGGTTTTGCAACGTCTTCCTTAATAATACCTATTAATTTTTTAAATAAATATGTAATTACTAATACAGTTAATAAATTCGTATATATTATGCTAACTACATATTTAATATTGTCTCTTGTTGGTTCTAATTCATTATCATAAAAGAAAAATAATAATAAAGATATACCGCACGCCAGAATAAAATATTTAACCACAGTCGTAAAAATAGCATATATTTTAGACAACTACATTTACCTCCCTTCCCTAGAAAAAGCGAAGAGTCCTTTTGCAAACTCTTCGCTTTGTGTTATTACATCAGAGTGAGAATTCCAGTTTTATACGATAAGTTCCAGTTTGCATACTTTGCCTTATCCTCAACCGGAACAATATCCTCATACATTTCTGTTTTTGCCTTTTCGAAATCATTAAATAACTTTGCTTTCAGAAGAAGCACTCCCTGAAATACTGCGCTTGATGAGATGGTATCTTTACGGTCCATTGCATGTGTATCGTTCAGCCATGCAATTACATCTGAAATTGTCTGATGCATGAGCTGCGCATCCCAAACTTTGGTATATACCTCTTCCGGTACTTGGATCTGTTTTTCTGACCTTGAGGTGTCATTTTTCATAACCTCGTATACCACTTTCCGTGTTTCAAAATCGCAATTCCATTCGCTGACCGCAAAGCCATCGTCAACCGGAAGTTCATCCTCAATGGCATATTTTGCCTGCTCAAATTCTTTGTTGTCCTCTGCTGCCGACTTAACCAGCCCAAGAAAAAGTGGTGCCTTTGTAAGAACGTCATTCTCATCTTTTGCATGTGTCTCAATCATGTTCGACAGCTGGCTCTTTAACGATGCATACATAACACTCATAGTGTTAAGCTCTGCCACCGCGTCTTCCGATGCCACATATGTCAGTTTTTTGCTTTTTGCAGCCTTAATTGGCGTGACCTTTCTCAGATCCTTGGTTGTTTCTAATTTGCTCTTCTGACTCATTTACATATCCTCCCATAGATTTAACTAAGTTTACAAGTTTCTCGTATTCCTCTTTGCCGATGATCGGCTCTGCCCACTGTCGCGGCACCCAAAGATCAAAATGATCAGCAATGCCGTATTTCTTATAGTAATTATTCCAATGGTACACATTCGCAAGAACTCGTCCTTTATGCATCGGACAGATTCTCGTAACACGCTTGTCCGCAGTTCCATATGTCTGATAATTAAAAGCACTGCACCATGAGCATCCTTCTGCAATCGGACAATAGAAACAATCATCTGTTGATTGCGAACGTCGATCAATTACATTTAAGCATTCCACGCAGTTCTGATGCTCCTTACATGTGGCAAGTCCCGTATGCACATTACCGATCCGCATCGGTTTCTGGTCCGCTCCGAGCGATGATTCCATATAGCGGATACACGGATATAACCATCCATCCGGATCCATAGAAAGCATGGAACCCGTTCCGCCACACCAGTTTTGTAAATCATCAGCCTTTTTCGGGGTTCCCAGATTTCTTGTATAAAGTGAGCAATCCAGATCTCGGTATTTTTTATCGCTTAACATGAAGTCGGAGAACTTTTTCATAAGTTCATACAGTTTTCCGGCATCTTTTTCTGTCCAGAATGCCTCATATACACAGTTGGCGTGGATCTCATCGTAACCAAGACCAACAATATGCATAAGTGCATCATATATATAAGGAAGATTCTCCTGCGAAATAGTGATTTTGCTGCCCATGTAATAGCCACGGGACATCCAATCCTGCGTAGCAGCTTCTGCAATATCGTAACTGCCGCCGCCATCAGGGAACACGCGGCATTTATCGTGAAGTTCTTTATTTCCATCAAGCGTTACAGAAAAACTGATGTTATCCTTGTTTTTCTGTAAAAACTTCTGGACTCTCGGATCTGTATAAAGAACCCCATTGCTACAGATAGAAACGCAGAACTTCTCCATCCAAGGATGCCGGAGCTGAATCACACGCAGTCGGAAGTAATCTACAATTTCATCGATCAGATCAATTTCAAGGAAAGGCTCCCCTCCGATAAACTCTACCACGATAGCCGGTGAAATATCCGGATTGATATATTCCTTAAATCCATCTTCTCCTGTCAAGAGTTTGTCGATGAATAGTTTGGCATCATCCATCGTCATCCTACGCGTTCCTTTGTTGATCTGATAGCAGTAGGTGCATGCAAGATTGCATTTATCCGTAACTTGAAACGTAACAGTTCTTGATAAGATTCTATCTTTCCCCTTTGCATCAGGATCTACCGGTTTTGGATACAATTTTGCAATTAAGTCTGTATAAGAAATGAATTTTTCTTTAACTGGAGTATATTCTGTATTGTATTCCGGTGATGCAGGAACCTTTTCGTTCGCCGAAATAGTGACATACAAAAATCCATTCTCATACAAATATGTACGAGAAGACATGTGAGTTCCTGTAATAATGTCGATCATGGCATCCTGCACTCTTTCCCACTCATTGAATGTCATAAGATAGCGTTCGTATAGTTCATTAAATTCGTCACTATCCAAATAACTATCATCTGGATCATTTAAGTGCTGATCAAGCATAAATGTAAGGTTGCTTCGAGACATTCGCATTTCTAATTCAACTTTACGAAGTGCTAACGAATGCTCTGGTTTTAAAGTAAATCGTCTTGTTATCATATTTTCCTTTCTGACTGTGCGGCACAGTCTATTCCCGTTTCGAGAACATACGTTCTTTTCTATAGTTTAGCAAACATATGTTCCGATGTCAATGTTTTGTTGCTATTTGACCGAACGCATGTACTGAAATCAAAAAATCCCACGGACACAACTGCCTGATGGGATTTTTAATTTTATTATTTGCGAAAACGTTATACGCTAACAACTAGCATATGTACTTGCATTACAGCTACTATAACAGCCAGTTGAACACGTTCCATTACAACCACCGCAGTTGGAGCAACCATTACATGAGGTGCATTGTCCGTTACAATCACCCTTGCAGCCACCGGAGCAACTGCTGTAACAACCGGTATAACATCCGCTATAACACCCCGTATCACAGCCTCCGTCACAATCACCGGAACAACTTGATGAACATACCCCTGTACAATCATCAGAGCATGCGCTTCTACAGCCTGTATTACAACCACCTTCACAACTGTCACCGCAACTTCCAGTACAATGCCCCTCGCATCCCTTACAACCAGTTATGCAACCGGCACTGCAGTTAGTGGCACAATCAGCTTTGCAAGATGACGCCCCACAGCCTCCTAAACAACCTGTACATGCATCTCCACACCCAGAGCATGTACATCCACCATATACATCGATTGTTTCTGGTGATACTTTTTTTGCTATTGTTACTGCCGCTGTTATTGCTGATGTTTCTTTTATAAGGGACTTTAGCCTTTTATGTCTATCCTCCCCCCCCCCCGATAATATTTTATCCTTTACCTTGTCCATCGCTTTGCCTCATTTCTTATCTTGCGGATACCATAAGACCACCATTACATCCTGTACCGCATGTAGCTGTGCAAGTGTTATAGCACCCATTGCATTGTCCAATACACGATCCAACACATAATCCGGAACATGCTCCGTTGCAAGAGGATGTCTCTGGCGTTAATCCTGACACATTCTCTCCTGCTGCTTTTCTCTTAGCTATTGTTGCTGCTGTTTCCCCAGAAAATTTTTCTTTTGCTAAATTGTCTACAATAGTTATGAGATCCGAATTAAATCCTTTTGGAATAGGATTTCCTTCAGTCGTAGGTTCAAGTCCATCATACTGTTTTATTTTTAAAAGCAAATCTACTGTTTTCTGTCCATATTCTGCATGGATCTTTCCGTCTTTTGTCGGAGTATTAACAAAATCATATGCCGCTCCTCCATATGGCGCCATCGATCCAAAAGCTGCCGAAGGAGTATATAGACGATCTGATGCTCCCAGACCATTCCTTCTTAACATTTCTGCTTTTAATTTAGTCTTTAATGTCGATAATTCACTTCTGCTTATACCCATATTTTCACTTCCTTTTATGCACTTGTATATGCGCTTGCATTGCACGAAGAATAACAGCCAATTGAGCATGTTCCATTACAGCCGCCACAATTGGAACAACCATTGCATGACGTGCACTGCCCAGAACATGAATTATTACAAGTACCAGAACAAGTACCATAACAACCTGAATCGCAGTTACCGCAGCTATAACAGCCTCCGTCACATCCGCCAGAGCAGCTGCTAGAGCAAACGCCAGAGCAGGTTGAACAAGAACTACAGCCGGCGGAACATGTACTACATGTATCCTTACACGAACCAACGCATGATCCTGTACAAGTAGAATGGCACACACTGCAGGATACTGATTCACTTTTTGATGAGCCACCACAGTTTCCCGCACAATTAGCACATGCTGCCTTACATGATGTACATGTTGCCTCCGCAATTTCATTTGGTTTGATATCTTCCGAAACTGCGATAGCAAGAGCAATTGCACCCGTTGTTTTTATAGTGGATTTTAATTTGTCTTTCCTTTTATCATTCATGATATTACCTCACTTAATGATTACTCATCCCATACAGAAGCTGTAGCAGACCACTGTGCTCCGTTCCAGTATTTCATCACACCACGACCAGATTTACTTGTGTCGATCCAAAGCTTATTTTTATTTGACGGCGCTGTTGTGCCAACAGATACTCCACCACCGCCACCGTTTAAGTTATCTCTTACCGATGCGGCATTCGATGTATCCACAGAACCCTTTGCAATGAATATCAGTCCAAGAAGACCGACTGCCCCTTTCTTTAAGAAATCCATACGACTCATTGTTGGTTCTGTTTCTCTTTTTTCTGAAATCTGTGTGTTATTCTCCATTTCTCTCATCCTCTTTTCTCTAAATACTTGTTTTCCGGTGTCTTTATGTTGCGATATAGGAGAAAAAGACTAAATATAGCTGTAAGAAATGTCTTGACCATGTATTCTGCCTTTTTCTCCGTCATCTTTCCTTTTCTTGATACAAGAATTTTTACTGTATCATTGACTTTCGGGAGCTGATATTTAAACCGTTCTTTGATTGTGACCTTATCCGTTTTACCATGGTACGATATTATGGCATCCTCTTCGTAATAATCCTTATAGAGAGGATTACTATTTCCCTTTGACATCTCCCTTATGGCTGTTACGTCCGTAACGGTTGCGTCATATTTCTTGGATGTTGCATAATTAAATATCGCGGTAACTGCAGCTATAAGTAACAAAAAACTAAATACAAAGGTAATTACCTTTGCTGCTTTATAGTTCATTTCCGGCTCCCCTTCCTTTCGGTAAAAAATTACTGTAGTTCTGTCTGAACGTCATCGCCAGATTTTTCCTCCGAAGTATTGTTTTCTGTTTCCTCCGTACCAATGTTTTCCGTTTCTTGTTCCTTGGTATCCCCCAATGTACTGTCAGTCTCAGCCTTGTCTGAATCAGATGTATCGTCGATTGGCGTATCCTGATCAATTGCGCCATCAGAATCTACAACCGGTATTTTATCTTTATCATCTATGACTTTCTGCGTTTCATCTGATGCTTCATCATCTGAAGCGATGTGGTAGCAGATTATGTCTGAAACCGTCACCGTTTGTGCCTGTGATGAAGGAATCAGAATTTTAAGTGTTCCCGCCTGAGAATCTACAATATAAGTCGGTGTTATATCATACTGTGCATCGTAATCAACCTCGGCAACCACACAATCTACAAGAAAATCATTTGTAACTGTATACACCGCGTTGCTTCCCTCTGTTGTCCAACTGGAACTTGGAATTGTAAACGTCGGAATCATATCAACCTTATAGTGTCCATCACTGGAAGCAATGAAAGCATCGAGTCTAGCCGACAGTGCTTTAATATCTGCTGCATTTGCATTTACCTGAATCCACAGTTCCTGAATCGCCTTATCATACTTCTCACTCATCTGAGAGATCTGCGTATTGATGCTTGTAATATTGTCTTCTGTTATAGTGACTCTCTCAGTTAATGCAGCGATTGCTTGATCAGCAGCATCAATACGCGAATTAGCGGCATCAATATTTGCCTGAAGTTGACTCTGGATGCTTGAAATAGTCTGGTTAATTTCGATCTTTGCATTTTCAATAGCTTCCGTTAATTTTGAATCGAGTGCCATGATGGAAGCAGACAGTTCATCATAGTTATTGCTGATCTTGGTATTCAGTTCTGAGTAAACGTTAGAAATACGTTCATTTAGCGCCGCGGTACTATCGGCATCCGTCTTTGTCAGTGCGTCGATCTGTGTCTGAATGTCAGATTTTGCATCTGCTAAATCCTTTGCATTCTTCTTTGCAAGATCATCAATCTTGGCGGTCAGCTCTGTCTTATCAGAAGTAGCCGAATCAGAAAGGTTCTTATTGATCGCATCGAGACGATCCGAAAGAGCTTTCGTCTGAGTATTTAGGTCATCTACCAACTGTGACTTCGTATTGATCAGTTTCTGATCAAGCGCATTGATGTTCTGCTGCAACTGTGTCTGGACGTCAGTAATTGTCTGATTGATCTCCGTCTTTGCATCTGCCAAGGCGGTTGTGAACTTAGTATCCAAATTTGTGATGTCCGTAGACAACGAATCATAATTGTTCGTAATCGTTGTATTTAACTCACTGTAAATATTTGTGATACGCTCATTCAAAGCCTCAACATCGGAAGCCTCGGTACTTGTCATCGCATCGATCTGCTCCTGAATTGCATTTTTAGCATCCGATAGATCCTTGTCATTTTTCTTTGAAAGTTCATCGATCTTGGCAGTTAATTCCTTCTTATCGGATGTAGCAGAATCCTTCAGATTTTTATCAATCTCATTCAGACGCTTTGTGATCGTATCGGTCTGATTTTTCAATTCCGTCGTTAGCTCATTCTTCGTTGCCGTTATATCCGATGTCAGAGAAGTCTTCGTATTTGAAATCTCTGTAGTCAATTTTGAGACATTCTCATTGATCATCGTTGTCAGTGATTCCTGCGTCTGAGTAATAGATTGATTGATCTGCGTAATATTGTTATTGATTTCCTCTAAGGAAGCGGCTGTTGACTCATCTGTACTCTGCAGGTTCTTAACATCTTCTGTCAGTCCCTGAATATTAGTGACTGCCGTAGAGAGATCTGCAAGAATCTGCTTCTGTGTGTTCAGCAGTTCGTTTACCACATCAGTAAGATCCGACAGATCCTTGCTTAACCGCTCTCCGGTGTTCTTGTTCTGGGTGATCTTAGCTAAGAGTTCGGTGTAAAGGGCATCCAGCTTATCTTCATACGCAGCACTTACAACATTGATAGTCTGCTCGTTATTTGTTACGCTCTGCTGATACATCTGATTGATTGTCTTGATAGATGCCTTCAGCTCGGTGTTACTCGTATCCAGAGAATTGAGCATTTTCTGCATATCGAGAATCTGCTCATACTGCGTGGTGCCGGTGTCAACTGTTGACTCAAGATCCACGCTTGGAACCGCATATGTAATGGCATTTGCCACGGCATTTGCGATATAACTCTTGGAAAGGTCGGTCAGATTACCATCCTCATCCTTCTGAATATTTCCTGCCTCATATGTGGATTGCAAAGTCTTGACCAGTGCCTGAAAGACCTTTTCATACTCATCATCTGTAAGTGTGATCTTTTGGGATTTTAGCGTGCCTTCAACTACTGGCATTGCCCAATCCCTGATTTTGTCAGCATTAGTCAGATCATCATCCGTTAAAGAATCATCCTGATTTAAAACCTCAAACGTTCGTAACTTAACCTCTGTGGCAAGTGTGACCTCTGAAGGCTTAAAGGTATATGCTATAAAGCAGAACATAACCATAAGTCCAAGCAGAAATGCTACACCTGCTTTCTGTTTCCGTTTAATTTTCAACTCTTTTCTCCTTTCCCTTTGACTGGCACACTTTACAGACGCCAATACTAAGTACATATATTCCAATCATCGGAATTCCGACGATTGCCATTGAAATTACATCCGGCGGAGTTATCATTGCTGCAATGATCGCGATTACAACAATGGCCGGCTTAAGCGCTTTCTTCATCATCTTTGCAGTCAGTATTCCACATGATGAAAACGCAGCGCTCACAAGCGGAACTTCAAACAGCAGTCCCATGATCCACGCAGTCGTAATAAACAGACTTAGGTAAGCATCTACGGATACATAGCCATCTACCCCAAACTCTTCTGAGTAAGAATGAAGATACTGGAATATAAATGGGAACAATACCTTAATGCAAAATAAAAGTCCAATGAAAAACAGTACCACCGCGGCTACAGTCGCTATAGTAAAAACAACTCTTCCTTTTGGAGATCCGACTGCCGGCATCACATATGCTCCTGCCTGCCAGATGATAAGCGGCAATGACACTAAAACCGCCAGCGTACCGCACACGCGCAGCGATTGTAAAAGCATCTCCTGCGGTGCAATATATCCGAGTGCAAATCCGGCATTTTTGCCGATCGTTAAAAACCACTTCGTTACGGTCTGTGCATTCGCGTAGAAGAATATAAACAATGCCACAAATATGACTACACACAACAGCAACCTGCGTTTAAGTTCCCGGACATGCCCCGCCAGCGTCAGATTACTGTCTCTCCTCATCCGCACACTCTCCTACATCTGGTGTCTCTTCCTCTTTTGAAGTTTCCTCTAAAAGTTCATCTTTGGAACTCTTAATGGCTTTCGCCAGCTTCGGGATCTGTGTTGGTCCGATAAAGAAGACCACAATCGCAAAAATAACAAGTAACTGTACTAATCCAACACGCATTTTTTATTCCTCTCTTTCTGAATCTGTATTTGTTGAAGTTAATTCTGTTTTCATCTGCTCCACCTGCCCGGTTATCTCATCTTTAATATCCGTGACCGGCTTTACAGCATCTTTGACCGGTTCTGTAACCTCACTTAACACTTTTGTACTTTCCTTTAGTCGCTGCATGGCTGCACCAAATTTCTTCGCATATTCTGGCAGCTTTTCCGGTTTTAAAAGTGCTACAGCAATTACGGCTATAACCAAAAACTCTGTAAACCCAATTCTCATTTCTTCGAATTTACCTCCTTTCTCAGTCCTATCAACTCGTTCTATTACTTCTTTGATCGCGTTTTGGATTTTTATGGGAATTTTTTAAAAAAATTTGAAATATTTTTTGAAACGTTAGTGTCTATATGCGTAGATTGTTTAATATGCCTTCTAAAACAAAAAAGAAACCAGATATTTCTATCTGGTTTCTTGGGGTGGTTTGAGTTGATAGGTGTGCCCTATCTTGCTTCAAGAATATTATATTCGATATTGTAGGTTCTGTCAACAAAAACAGAACATACGTTTTTGGTGGTAATTTTGGGGGTAATTTTTCAAAGTCAACGCTGATGAAAAATAAAAAACATACAATAGAAAATCAAGGTGCATGACGGGACTCGAACCCGCAGCCTCCGGGACCACAACCCGGCGCTCCACCAATTGAGCTACACACACAGCGATCCGTACAGGGATTGAACCTGTTCTTCGTGCTTGAGAGGCACGCGACTTATCCATTTGTCCAACGGACCATAAGCCATCCCAACGGGACTCGAACCCGCATTTCCGGCTTGAAAGGCCGATTACCTTTTCCTGTTAGTAGATGGGATGATGATTATCTATTTACAATAACAATCGAATCGATCGTAGTCTGGAGCAGCGATGCGAGAATAACCAAATTGTCAATAGTAGGCATCGCTGCTCCGCGATACCATTTATATATTGCCTGCGGTGTCTGAAATCCAAATGCATCCTGCATCTGTTTCATATTAATTCCCTTATCTGCTATCATTTTCTTAATATTTCTTCCTGTTGCCTGCATATCGATTATTAGCATATTGTTTCCCTCCTAAACAAAAATGCCGCATAGTGATCAACTACACGGCATCGTAAACAAATCTATGTATAAAAATACCGTCTCAGTTTATGCCACACATAAAATGAAACGGTAAATATGCAGGAAGAAAAATTTTCATCCAGTAATTACATCATCTTTTTGCATGGCATCACAATTAATTCTTCGTGGCAATGTTCGCCGAAGAATTCGATGTGTTCGCTATGCATTTTGCTGATTGTAAATACTGTCTTCATGATGTTTCCTTTCCTCGCTTATTTCTGCGATATTTTTTGTATTTTCTTTGATGCTTTAATATTAACATAGTTTTGCAAAATCGTCTAGTATACCTGTGGTATACAAAAAGTGGCGGAATTTTTACAAAATGCCGCCGCAGTCGGACTACCTCTGCTCGTGTTCTGCCCACTCTGAAATATACATTTTCACTGCGTTTCTATTTTTACGTGTTATTTGCTCTCCGGATACTTGCTTCAATATATATCTTCTCTGTTCCGGCGTCTTCTTGCCCGGTTTTTCCTCCCATGTACATGTCACGGGATTGCCTTTATAATATAGTTCACATTCAGCGACTGCCACCTTGTTATCTATTCTGTGATATATAACCGCATAGTTTGTTCCTTTCTGTAATAGGGCGCTTACATAATGCCCACTGTATATGATACATGCAATATAAATTGCAGTCACAATCGCAATATTTACAACTGCTGTCGCCATCTCCTTTGTTTCAAGCGTACAGCTTTTCATATAAGATGCTCCAGTGTAAACATAGAAAGCTACGATCCATGTCATGCATACAGCAATCACTGCCTGTAAAACTACTAGCAAATGTCTTCCCTTGATATAATTTTCTATTTGTTTTTTCTCATTATCGATTGATAAGTTCATGGCTTAATAAATCTCCTTTTAAATTTGTCCCATTTGTTAATTCCTCAAAATCGTTGCATTTTTGCACTGTATCTATCCGTACATGGATCGAATGTACAGATGTACAGCGTTCAAACATCTGGCTCATACGCTCCGCCGATGAAAAATCCCATTTTGATACATTAATGACCTGAAGACTGTGACAATCATTAAAGATTGCATCAAAGTCTTTGCAGTGGCTCATATCCCACTTTGACACGTCGAGCGATTCAAGAGAAAAGCAGTCTGCAAACATATGGTTTACAGTGACTACTTTTGACATGTTCCAGTTTTCAACATCCAGTGCTTTAAGCTTTCCGCAGCCATAGAACATGGAATCTGCCTTTGTGAGTGAACTTGTATTCCATGAATGAATATCAAGAGTCTCGAGTTCACCGTTTCCAACGTAATTATCACCAGTACAAAACATTCCGGTCATAATCGTTACGTTGGACACATCCCACTTATGCAGATCCAATTTCTTTAACGATGTGCAATAGGCGAATGTGCAGCACATTGACTTGGCGTTTTCTGTATTCCAGTCTTCTATATGCGCTCTTTCGAGGTTTCTATCGTCATAAAACAGATACCGCATATCTTTGACTTGGCTGGTGTCAAGCTTATTCGCGTCGATCTCTTTTAGCGTACCAAGATTGCTAAAAAGGAAACCTATGTCTTCCGGGGCTTTTACCGTTTTTCCTGTCGTCCCGACAAACACGGTTGTTTCTTTTTTCCACGCTAAGACACATCCATCGTCTGCATATGATAGATCCTTCATTCCGGGACGTTTCATTACGTTTTCCAAGAATACTATCTTCTCCGGCTTTTGCTTTGCAAAATAGCGTTGTGCCAGTGTTGTGTCAATCACGTATTTTGAGGATTCTATTTTTTTACAATAAATCGAACCGTTGTTTTATTTCCTGCTTTGTCCGTAAGTACCAGCTTATGCGATCCTGTCTTGGTCAGCTTTTTCCCTGATTTTACCGTTTTCCCATCAAGCTTCGCGGATTTTAATCCGGTTCCCTTATCGGAAAATGTCAAAACCTTTCCCTGCGTATATATACACTTGTTGGACACATTTGCCTTTGGTTTATCCTGATCGATCCATACTGTCATCTTCTTTGTTTCGCCGCCGATCAACGTAAATCCAACCTCATATTTTCCCGTACCGTACAACGAAAGGCTTCCTGTTGTCGGATTCTCATAAGTCGTTTTCCCATTCTTCTTTACGCTGATACTCTGTACAATTCCATCAGATGACGTATACTTAATGGTCTTTTCTTTCTTGTACATTCCGGAATTTTTTACCCCGGTGAACGTAAGGTCTTTTCCATGAAGCAGGGATTCATCTGCTACAGCATAGTAGATCTGCTGCATATCCGTCTTTGGTCGTCCGCCGAATGATGTAGCGTAATCAAACTTGATACTGTTATCGCCAGTAATCGTTCCATTGCCAGCAGTAATTTTGAATGGTGTCTTTACGGTTGCATCATAAAAATCAAGTTTGTTTGATGTGGTAAGAACAATATACTTATCCGTAAACACGCCAATATCCTGATCAGCAAATCCATCCTTTGTATAGGTTTTGCTGTCGTTCGTTGCGTAATAAGTAACCCCGTTCCGCTCCACTTCCTTCAGCTGCAGATCTGGATCGGTCATATATTCTGCTTCTGCCGGTGTAAAATAGGTTGTCTGGTTAATTGTTGCTTTATCACTACTGATATCAATATTAAGGTCTGCCCCGCATCCACCTAGCAAAATTGCGGATAAGACTCCAAGAGCCAATAATTTTGTTCTCTTCATGATTCGTAATTCCTTTCTACGAATGAAAATGCCCACACCTGTATGTTCAGATATGGGCATTTTTTGTGGTCTGTTAATTACAGGACGCGAATAATATCTCCATATACGCGGTAAATAGGCTGCTTTTTGCTGTCAAATTCCTCTTTCTTACGAATTTTAACAATTACCGCACGTCCGATCTCCGGGATCTCTGAATTTACACTAAATCCACGGCTTCTTGTTACCTTCTGGAACTGGCACATAGCGTCCTGCTTTCCTTCCATTCCACCAAGCCTTACAATAATGCCGTTTTCATTTGTTCCGGTAACAACAGCAGAAAGTACGTCCTTAAGCTGGATACGATCAAATTCTGTCTTTCGCGGATCAGGCATAGCTTCCTTGATGGAAACTCTTCCGTGGATCACGATTCCCTCGTCCTTCTTTGTTCTTTCAAGTTCTGTAAATACAACTGGTACAGTTGTTCCTACCGGATACTCGGCACTTACATCTGGAATCTGTACATATGCGATGTCATGTTCTCTTAAGACATATTCGATACCGAATACCTCGACGCAGAGCATATTCCGACTGGCCTCGACAACTCTTGCCTCTACAAGGGTTCCTTTTCTTAATGCCGGCTCCCCATTCTGCTCATGTGCCAGATACCAAGCCTGCTTCTTGATCTCCATCGCGCGGCGTCTGTCGGCTACTGCAACCATGTTTTCCTCATCTACTGCTGCAACAACAAAATCAATCTCGCTACCAATTCGCTGTTGTGCGTACCGGCGGCGCATACGAACCTTCTCTCCTTCATCCTCGACTTTATCGATTGCTGTCTCCTCTCGGATTGAAAGAAGCTTCTCCGATGGGATCAACACCGTAAAGCAGCCATATTTAATTACGGCGCAGATTTTTCCATCTGTCGTGGTAATGGAGAATACTTTTCCGGTCAGCGGACTCATGGATCTCTTTGAACTTACCAGCTCCATATAGTCTTTACGTCTCTTCTGACCTTCCGATTCAAACTGAAGAGCATCATGGAGTGGAATGATGTTGTTATCTGAGTAGATTTCACGTTTCTTCTGTCTGCTGGCCTGTGTGATGCCCTTGATCTGCTGCTGCGGTGTTTCGGTATGCTTTGCTCCAATAAGAGAAAGCTGTGTTAATACTTTCTCCTTCTCTTCTCTTACCGCATCCTTTTTCTGCACTTTTGCAGCTTCCGGATCACCATCCTGCTCAGACAAGAGACTTGAATCACCGGCATTAAACATCTCTGACTCGATCTCATCTGATTTCGCTTCTGCCTCTTTGTCAACGACATCTTTTGCTTCTGTAGCGTTCGTGAGCGCAGCCTCTGCAGACTGTTCATCCTTTTCCTCGGCTTCCTGCTCCGCCTCCAGATCACTGTCCTTGAGTGCCTCTTCTTTTGCCGTTGCATCCATAGCTGCAATCTCAGCCTGCTGTTCTTCCATTTCCGGTGTTTCTTCCTGTGGATCAGTTTCCTCCGTTACTGGAACTGTTGCGTTCTCCTTAACCTCCGTGTTCTCTGCCACTGTTTCCTCTTTAGCCTTTCTTGATCTGCGTGGTGCAATGGTTGGTACTACTGTTACGTCCTTTGTTTCTTCCATAGTTTAAGTTCCTTCCTTTATACTTATTATTTGACGGTTATACGTCCTGCTACTTCATACTTCAAAACTTTCAATTTTATGGAAAATTTTTTAAAAATTTTTTGATTTTTGGAAGAAAATTTCAGATAAATAGCTGTGGAAGCACTAACTGTGGCTGAAATAAAGAAAAAGCGGGGATTTCTCCCCGCCTTAACGTATCAGATACCACCAGTTTTTGTGGTCATACGTTTCTTGATTTTTTCTTTCTTTTGATCTTCCTGTTTCTTTTTGTTTGCTAATGCGCCAAGAATTGCAGAAACATCTGGCGTTTGCGACGATGACCTTTCCGGACTGTTACCAGGCACCACCATATGATCCTCTTCCGTTACTGGTTGTGGCTCTGTTTTCGGCTCCGGAATCTGGATATCTTGTGCCTCCGGTTCATCTGGTTCTGTCTCAGTGCCTTCCCCGTCATAATCATCAAAAGATCCCCAGCTGTCAGCCCATGGAATAGAACCAATATCCGGCACCTCCGGCTCTTCAAGATCCGGTTCCGGAATCTCAGGTATTTCATCAGGTTCAAAATCAACCTGCGAATTATTGTTATCTACAGCGTCCGCATCTGCATTCTCATTTGGAATTGAATGTGAATTTGTATTTGATTTTGTATGCGGTTTGTCATTTTGTTTTACACTCGTTTCCTGCAAACGTGAAAGGACGCTTGAAGTCTCAAGCGAACCTGCAAGGCTCTTTTTATGTTCCGGCTTCTTTGGTTTCTCCGGTGCAGCTTCCTTAAACCGGGAGTGTATTCTCTTCTGAAGTCTGTCATCCTGATTTTCTTCGCTGTCAGATGCATCTTTTGCTGGTGCTGTAGCTGTTTTTGGTTCATCGTCTGAGGAAGCGATCCCTTGCAGCTCCTCTTCGTATGAATTAGGATTGGTTACTGGCTGGCGTTCATCTACTGCGCCGATTGGAGTATCATCGTCTACACCCTCAAGATCAATGTCTTTGTGGTGATCGGTATAATCACCGATTTGATCCAGAGTATTTTTGATAGCCCTATTGAAATTGGAATTGCTGTTATCTACAATTTGCTCTTCACTATTTCCACTAACATTACCCTCAAGATAAGCTTTAACATTTGTGTACCATCGCTTGATCAGAATTTCCACGGTTTTGATTCTTGTCTGGATGTCCGCATTCTTTGTATCCTCATGATCATTTACTGCGCGATCAATCTTATGTGCTTCTGCCGCTTTCTTATCTGCCTCCTGCTTCTTTACAAATTCCTCTTCCTGCTGCATCTGAATATTCTGCTCTTCAATATTCTTGATCCCCTGTGCGAACCATTCATATTCTTTTAGGTTCTGTGCGTTTGCAGCTTCTGCAGCCACTGTATTCCACCAGAGCGGTTTGTGTTTGAAGTAGTTCTCTTCTTCAATCTCCTTATACATCGGATGTTCAAAATAAGAAAATTTCAAGCCGTTCTTTACATTATGTCCACGGAATCGGATCAGCGCATATTTATTGTCAAGACTGCAGATTTCTCCAATCGTATATACTTCTCGTTTTCCCTCTCCTCTATTCTCCATCCTCATGTTGTTGATTGTGATTGGCTTAAAACGGCTCGTCGTTTCCCTCTCCGTATTCACAACAATTGTCATAGTTCCATAAGCATTGCTCCAGAATGGAGCTGTCACCTCTGAATCGTTGCAACCAAGCATATACTGTGTATCGCAGTTACTTACAACATTCGCCCATAAGTTGCCCGGGTACATGTCCTTAATCTGTCCAACGTCCTGTGTACAGATCGTGCATCTCATGTTACGGGAACGGATTGTAGACAACTTCTTAGGAAAATCAGGAATTTTTCCTATGTTAGGCATCTCATCAAGAAGGAAATTTACCGTTACCGCCAGTCGCTGATCAAAGCGCTGATCTGCCATCTTTGCAAGCTTAATAAACATAAAAGAAAAGAAGATGCTGGCAATAACATTATTAGTCGATTCCTGATCAGACATAAGTACATAGTAAATGCACGGACGTTTGCCCGGTAGCGTGATATCGATTTCATCTCGGCTTGTGATATTTGCAATCGCCTGATCATTTAATATCTGAAGTCTTGTGGCTACACCAGTCATAATACCGCCCTTGGAGTTATCTGGTGTTGTCTGGAATATCTTCCACTGATTTTTTGCATCAGATCCCTCTTCCAATGCTTCTGCTTTTGCATTCAATGTCTCAAGATCATTTTTTAAGAATTCAAAAACGTTCTTAAAGGTTCTGCATCCCTTATATTCATCTGCCTCTTTCACGTATAAGATTCCAAAACAGATAGCCGCTCTTTCACCCTTTGCCCAGAAATCTTCATCGTGTGATGTCTCGTTTGATGTGTTACTCATAATAATTTCGGTAAAGGTACGGGCATCTCCATAGGTTTCTACCAGTTTCATGAAATCACAACCATCAGACAATATAGGTTGGATAAGGTTGAACTCACGCACAATGTAGTTATGTTTTTTGGCCATCTTATATGTCTTACTACGAAGTTCTCCTTTCGGATCCGTACATATCATGGATTCCCCACGCCGTATCGTCTGCATCATATCCGGAATGAACACGGATGATGTCTTCCACGAGCCAGACGCGCCGCAGACAAACTTATGTGGTCCAAGGCTGTTAGGATTCGTTAATACATACACGAATCCTTGATCATCCTTATACATGATATTCTTATCTGTCTGATCTACAGTTGTCTTGGTAAGAAAACTATTTTGTTCCTCATCGCTCATAATTCGGTTTGTGCCATAAGTTCCATTTGGACTTATATAAAATTCACCTCGGGGATCCAATTCGAAATCTACCATGTCAATATAAAATTTATAATATCCGACTGCGTAGGTCGTTACTATCCACAAGATGACCGTAAACAATGCACCTCTGCCTATGGAGTAGTAGATTATATGAAACGGATTTAACAGATGATAGCCGACTCCGGATCCGTTCAGATTCACCAGCCACTGCATCAGCCACGATACAACAAACATACTTAAAATCAAGCATATCCCGGCGATCATGGCAAATAACCGCCACTTTTTCTTAAAATAATCCCGGTACTTGGTGTAATTTATCCTGTACCGGTTGTTGTGAATCACCATAAAATTCACCGTCCTTTCTATTCCTATAAGAATTTATTGGACGAAAATATGAGATTTATGGAAACAAAAACACCTTGTTAAAAACTAACAAGGCATTTGATATATTTTATATAGCTTTTATTCTCTGTTCCATTCGACACTGATGGATTTTATTTTATTCACCGGGCGAACAACAATTTCTTTTTATAATCATCATTGCTGATACCTGCAAGATAATCTCCAAAAAAGCAATCATCATTAACATAACAGATGACGTATCCATCACTTTTTAGCTTTTCAATGTATTTCTTCTTCTCAATATCTCTTTAAGCTCACAAAGCGTCAAAGACTTACCGCTCTCTGGAGTACCGATAATTACGAGATTAGGATTAGGTATATTTGTTGGAAATGGAATTGTATATTCCATCTCAGTTCTCTTTTTGGAAAAAATCTTTCCATCATGGGTTGCCCTACCTTTACGAATCTTCTCTATTACTGTGCACATAGGTAAAAACACATCCTTTCCATTTTCGATTAATCCGTAATCCGCATATAATTTTTATAAACCATCGCCTTTAGGTGGTGGTAGTTGGCGCACGCTATAGTTATGTTCCTTCGCCATTTTATGGAGTATACTACTAAGTTTTCTTTTAGGATCTGTACAAATCAAAATACCATTATGCGTGTAAGATGAACATTCTATTTTCTTATCTGCCATCAGCGCTTGTTCTGATTCTGCAAAGGCGTCTTCTGTCGTTTTGAAAATATCTCGTGTATTCTTATTGCTCATTTACAATATCCTCCTTCTTGTTCTGAATGTCGGTTTTATAAGATACCCCTTCTCTTAACTCTCTTAATATATTTTCTTTTTGTGCCGGCGATAGTATGAATTCATGGTATCCGCCCTTTGGAACTGTAAAACGTGTCAGTATATTTCCAATTTTTGCAGGATGTGTATTATTTAATACTGTTACGATGATTTCTCCTACCTCTTTATCACGCCAATCCTCGTAAAACTGCATTCTTATATTACTGCTCCATAGTGGACGTAAGACATAATCTTCGCTTTCTGGAGCTTTGTTGCCTGTGATTAGATTATACTTTTCCCGATAACTGTATGTATCCGAATGTAATACATCGACGTATGTAGAAGTAAATAACTCTTCTGGCGACATATTCATTATCTCAACGAAATTGTGGTAGCATTTATACTGTGTGTCTTTTTCGTCATATGCGATAAACCACCATTCTCTATCATTCTGCCGTACAGCAATCACCGTATTATCTGGTGCTGCAAATATATAAAATACCATTTCGTCAAATGCCATTTTAAATCTGCATAAAACTGCGCTTAGTACATACATAGATATGATCACTACAAAAACGTAATGAAGCGTATTTTGTTGAGATGCTGACAACAGTAGGATAACTGCCGGAATAAGCACAATAGCTGAAATGCACGACTGTTTTGCAGTAATTTTTTCTTTATCCAACATGCGATTAGTCACAAAATCAATCAACACCAGTGTTATCATCAAGTTGTATGATTCCGTAATCGTAAACGTTAAATTTGTTAAAATTTCATGTATCATGCAGAATTTTTCCTTTCTTTTGATTAGACAAATTTAGATGATAGATATTGATTCAACCACCATGTTATCTGATAAATCAATCACTGGCTTGTTACCGGTCAATATCATGAAGCAGCTAATCATAGCAAAGGCATATGGAACCGCCATCAGAATTAGATAATCAACATTTTCTAAATGTATATCAAGTGCGCTAATGGTAAAGAAAACGGTGCCAAGCAGGGCGATACCAACGCCAAAGACAGTCTCATCGTTCATTGTAAGATGATTAATCTTCAGAATAACACCAATGATAATCGATACAATGCCCGGTAATGAAAACAGAAAAAATCCAAGGAAATCTTCAATCTCCCTGAATGCAATCCCTATTCCAATAATAGCGGCAACTATGCCGACGACAATAAATATGATTCCAACCATTTATTCCACACCTTTCTTAAGCAATATGTAAATTCTATCCAAAAACATTTCTTGCATCTTTTAAAAAAGCAGCTGATTTCTCAGAATCGCACGGATAAGGTTCACTATTGAAGCCTTGAAGCATTTCTATATGTTTGCCATTTTCTAAATCTTTTGCAAATATTATAAAAAAAGTTGGTGCAGATAAACTTATTGATTTGATATATACTTTATTTTCAGAACAATAATTTCGGATATCATCGCCTAGAAAATCAAACAAAACATCAACTATCGCTTTTGTAAGATTGTCTGCATTATTCGGAATATCTATCATATTGCCTGTTTGCACATGTCCTTTTGCCTCATCACTTTCACTCCATATTCCTTTGATAATGATGAATCCATACAAAAGTGATGATACTAACCACAAAATCCATGCAATATTTTTGAGTATCAATGCTTTGCCGGTAATAGCCTCGTTATGCCAGAACTGCTGCCCGGCGTTAAACGCTGAAATGCACATTCCGCAGAATGCTAATAATGTTCCTTCAATATCATTCTGTTTATATGCTCTCTTTTTTATCATATAGATCGCTCCTGTTAAAGTAACAAGCGCCATACTAATAATTACACTCATAATATTTCCTTTCGTTTGATCCTTATCTGATTATAGCAATCAGTGTTTTTTCTTATTTACCATGTACAGTCTCTAACTATCTTCGATAATTATCTGAATTTTGTTTCGAAATAATCCAAATATACGACAATCATATACATATTTACTCCATAAATCAGACCTATTAGACAATTCCTCTATCGTGCCTATCCATATCGGTGTTCCAAGCAGAGATAAATTAGCCTTATTATATTTTGGTTCCCCAGATAAACATAGCTGTATCACTGCTTCTTTATAAGTCATCCCTGCTTCATGTAATAATTCTATCTGTTCAGACGCTATCATATCAGAACGATATTCCTTTGATCCTCCATACCTTTTAGCATATGTACTTCTTTCCCATAATTCACACTTTTTAAAACCGCAATTTATTAAAAGAAAACATAATTGTTGTAAACTAATCGTTTCATTATTATCATTCCACATGTTTGATCCTCTATAAATTGGAAATATATAATTTTCCATTTTTGTATCCAACTTTAAAGTCCTTCAGGTTAAGTCCATCGGGATCAAACTCAGAGGTCTGAAGAACACCATTCATATATACGTTTCCGCCTTCATCTTGCCATTCTCTTATTACCTGTTCTTTCTGTGTGAGTTCTTTGTGACTTTTACCAAAAATAAATCCATAAGCTATTGCGTCTATGATAATTATTGCAATAATCAAGGTTCTCACTGGATTATCCGTTAAATTTTCATACATATATGTGTTCCTCCTATCTTGTGATCACACCAATTGGCACATGATGATATCTTTTTAAAACTGCATTTTTTCGTTTTTCTTCGTTGTCGTAACCTGAACACGGCGAAAACAGAATTTCTCCATTTTCTTTATATCTTCCGTGTTCATCACATTCACAAAAGATGTGTTGATGATATCCGCTCTCTATGATTACATCTGCATATAGTTTGTCCTGCATAAAACGGATTCCAAAGACGCGCCCAGTTCCCTTTAATGGACAACCGAGCTTCGCAAGCGAGTCAGATTTTATTATATTGTCTGCTATATCCATTGCAAATGACTCTTTAGATGTAAAGCATGTGGCAAACTCGTTGCCAATTGAGTATGTAAACTCCCATCCTCGCCGCAACCAATAGAACCATGTCACTGATTTTAACATTTGTTTTTTCCCATCAACACAAATGGATTCGCCTAATTTACACGGCAGCGGCACTCTCATTTACATACTCCCTTTTGGCAAAGTGTTTTTTGATTCTGAATTTGGACGATTACATGCTTTGCAGCTTCGTAATCCCCTTTGTACAAAGTATCAACCATATCATTCATGACAAAGACCTTGTATTCTTCGAGTTTTACCTTACTGCAGACAAACGCACTTTTACCTTTCCGAATGGTTGTCACATATCCTTTTTCAATGATCTTACCGATAAGTGTAACAAGTGTGGTCCTTGCATACGACTCACGCTTTGTTTTACGGAGTTCTTCAAGCAAATCTGTCATAGATATAGTTTCGCCCTCTGAATTCCACACAACTCTCATGATTTCCTCTTCTGTTCTTGTTAATCTCTGCATAAATCTCACCTCATCCTTTCTAATATCTACTAAACAATGTCATCCGAGTTTTGGTTCGGCTTGTTACTTTTCAGCTCTCTTTCTTTTTATTCCCTTATAAAGAACGATTTCATGACAGATTGTAGCCACTAACCAAAATGCCACTACGATGATTCTTAATAATTTTTCTGATGCATTCCCGCTCTCTGTGAAGAAGTATCCGAACTGCTTTCCTGCGTTCATTATTGTAACCGCCATATTAAGTGGTTCTATCATAACAATGACGTCAAACTTATATCCTTTTGCCACAATCAAATAAATCCCTATGAGCATAACAGAACTTGATGCAAAGATCTCAAAAATCATATTTATCTCCTCCTTAAAAATTTTATATCTGCAACTATATTAATTTAACAATGTCTTATCGATAATCCAATCAAATGATATTTTTATATTTAAGGTACGCGCATACCATTCCCATAACCATTAATAATAAAGGCGGAATGAGCTTAAAACACATCTCAAATCTCGTTTCTTTCTTTTCCTGTTGTTCCAAAGTATCTTCCAATTTGTTGAACACTTTTTTCTGACCTACATAATAAAGGCTCACATATACACAAATTATAATTACTAACATACAAATGACATATTTCATTTTTTCTTCTCCTCTTCTCAATAAGACATTAATAAATTAATATAGTTCAAAAATTGTTTTTGCGAAAGTTCGCTGTTCTTAATCATTGGACTCTTCTGCTATTCATTCCTAATATTAATCTCGCCTATTTCTGCATTAAGATCAGCGATAGCATTAGTGAGAATTTTGCAGATGAGTTCGCTTTTTGTAAGCTTATCCGCCATCTGGCCTGCAGCCTCTTTCTTTTTGTCAAGGTGCTCAATATAATTATCCGACTGCGCACAACTAATGATATCGGCTGCATACAGTTCGTTGATGTCGTCTTCTGTATAGCATCTCGTTTCACGCACAGTCACATAAACATTATCGATCTTCTCCCGCTCCCGAACCGCTTTCTTCTGGTATTTTTCCTTTATTTTCTCATACTCTCCTCGTACAGTTTCTAATGCCAAGATTCTACTATCCATATTTTTCTCCTTTTAATTCGACATCAGATATATCTTATCTCCGTCTACATTTACAGAATAATTTTCCAAATTGATTCCATCAATATCGAAGTCATCCCCTACCGGATTTCCATCAACACACATAGTCGTTTTTCCCTCTTTGTATTGTTCTATGGCTTTTTCTTTATTTGCGTTTAATGTTGTTTGAATATAAACAAGTGCTGAGATGAGAATACAAACTCCGACTATTAAAAGGAAGTTTCCAAAACGAGGTGAATCATATTGGATTCTTGCTTTTTTGGCTTTGAATGCTCCTATAAACGCAATTAAAGTTCCTACTATAGCAATAAGAATTGCAATAAAAAATTGTGTGTCTGTCATAATCTTTCTCCTTTCGTTGCCCTTACTTATAAAAACGATGAAATATGCACGGTAATATAATCGTGTCCGTTTGCAATTTCATCCAACGTTTCAACCGTATCTTCGATAATTGCGATTTGGTTTTCCGGAATGCCAAGTTTATCGTGAAGACTATTCAAAAATGAAAGATATTTCCTCCATCCTTATTTTTCTATCAGTTTACCAAGTACACTCGCAAGTCTTTTGTCAACAGACTCTAATAGGTCAATAATTTCCACTTTATTTGAGTCATCAATATTTTTAATGACACATTGAATAATATCTTTTGCCTTAATGATATCCCAAGTACAGATACTTCCCTTTTTGACTAACGTAAATCTTTCGTATTGTGTGATATAATTTACAATTTCTAACGGTGTACATGCTTGAAATCCATTGTCGCAGCCCCTTTCAAGGTTATCCAATGAATCATCCACCAGAAGGATTTCCTCATTTTTATAATGATTTGCTTTTGCCAAGGCAATCATTATGCCTAATTTCATCTCTGGTTGACTGACACAATAATTTTCGAGTGAAATACCATAATGTTCATTTACCCAATTTTCTTTATTTTTCATATGTATACAGCTTGTTGTACTACTGATCAAACCTTGTCTAATTCCTTTTTCTTTTGCAAAATGCATGAATGCCTTGATTTGCAGGTTATCTGAACACGTCTTATATACATCGTTTTTTAAAAGAACGTCAACATTGTAGGCAGTGTTAAATTTATCTTCTGTAGAGTGATGATCCGAATGAACACAGAGAGTATCATCAAAATCCCAAAGGATTAGTTTTATTTTTTTCAAATTGTTAATCACTTTTGCAAAATATCTCCTTTCTCTAAGTATCTAGGTCATGAATAAGAAATTGAAATATGTTCTATGTACGCCCTGTTTGTCCCTGTTTTGCGAACATATGTTCTTAGAACTATAATAGCAGACATATATTGAGTCGTCAATATATTTTGTCGAAAAAATAAGAAGCAACCACATTCCAAATAATAGAAAGCAGTTGTTTCTTATTCAATTTTTTTATATAACACATATCTTGTTTTGTTGCCATATAGATTTGCTTTAGCACATATTGCAAAATCGAAATTTTCTACAGATTTTAGAGATGCTTTATTGTCCGGATGAACCGTGCAGATTGCATATTTATAACGTTTTGATTTATTTAGCTCCGCTAATATAAAGTTAATTAACCGCTGCTCTAATTTGTTTCCTCTATAGTTTTCCGATACTTGACATGTAACAAACTCAATAGTATCGGACATACATCTTTTTGAAATACCGGTCAAATTGAATTCACCATTTCTATTATCTTCCGGTCGAGTTAGCAATGAAGCTACTATTTTTTCATCTTTGACAGCTACGGCACAAATGCCTGTTTTTAGCATCTGTAAATATGTATCTGCATTTTTGCTATATGCAAAAAGTTCGTTATTTTTACACTCCATTTCTTTACCGACTGTCTGGATAAGGGTAAAAATCTCCTCTAGGTCGCGCTCTGTAGCAATTCTTAAGCTTATTCGTTGTGATTCTTCCCAATTATAAATATCTACAACTTCGTCAATGTCAAAACTCATAATTTTTCCTTTCTATCTCTCATAATCACTCATTTCTTTGTGTGACTACCTTTTAAATCTTCCAAATTTCATAAAGAATTAAATGCTTGTGCTTTTTCTAGTATATCTAATGAAGAATCGTTTTCATTAACTGCTCCTAGATGCTTATTATAATATGTATACAGTTCTGGATTATCATCCAAAATATCGCCAACAATATATCCGATATTTATAAGTTCTGGTGAATTAGACATTTCATATCTGTAATAAGCGTTTGATACTGCACCAAGAATATCAGATGTAATAAGTCTTAAGCTCTTGTTGTAACTTAATACCCGAATTTGTTCTAATTTTGTCATATCAATTACATAAAACGGGATATCTTTTAAACGAACATTTTTACCATATTCTCTTATATATTTGATTGTGCTGTGTAAATTGTCCGTCCAAACAACTAATTTATTAGAAAAGTTATATTTGCATATTACAATACGAATTGCGTGGTCATACCCATCTCTCTCCATCCCGGTGATGATACTTAAATGGTGTGAAAGGTCGCTTGAAAATCCTTCATGGCTTCCCCATTCGCACCACTTATAGCCTAATTTTTGAGAAACATTGAGTAATTGAACACTCTTTGACTTATCATCCAAATTATGTTTTATTACGTGTTTGCAGTATAAGTCTGTCAATTTTATATTAAGAAATTGTTCTGTGAATTTATAATTATCATCTATCTGTATATTCAATCGGTTTTTCATAATAAAAAATACTCCTTTTATAAGCAATCATTCAATAAAACTACTTATATGATAAGCTGTAACACCTTTTTCTTCTGCGTATTTTAAATAAGGTAACATATCATCGATAAATACAGTTTTTTCTAACTCAATAAAGTTATGACTTATAATCCAATCCCATATAAGGGTTTTAGAACCTTTCATAATTGCGCCATACTTACTCTCAATGTAAGCATCATCCTTGGTAGCTTTGTAAATAAGACTATTATAGTGGTCAAAATATTCAAGAAATGTGTTCCAATATTCTTCTGGTACAAACCAAAACTTACCGTTAAACTCAATGCCCTTACAGTTTTCTTCGAGCCATACAATTTTATCTTGCAATTCCACAGGTGATACGATAGCGCCACATATCCAGATTCCTTCATATTTTGCCTTTTTAAGTGTCTTAATAACAGATTTTAGCGGTCTGCTATATAGAAAAATATGATTCTTTATTTCTTCCATAGTTTGACCGTTAGCAGTGCCGTCTTTTGCACTTACATGATTAGCGAAACGATATTCTGCCAAAGTTCCGTCAATATCGATGTAAATATATTTATTTTTTAAAGCCTTCATCATTTTTCGACACTCACTCATAAGTTCCCTCTCTCTTTTTTCACTCTACATCATTTACCAAATCAATGTACCAAAACACCTTTTTCTTCTGCGTATTTCTTTTCTCAATCTAAGCTTACCTGTGGTTCATCTTTATAAGAACCATCAATCCGTTTCCGAATAATACGAGCACTTCGTACTTCGCCGGCTTCTTCATAAGCATCCGCTATGAAGTTGGCAAATGACAAGAATTTTTCTTCATCACCTTCCATGTGTGCAGAAATAAGATTGCCGATGGTTGTCGCATTTATTATTTTCATTTAATCACCTCTCAAAATTTTCCTCGTATGATAATCTACCAAGCCAATGCGCTAAAACAAAAAAGACCAAGCATTGTGAGAACGATTCCTCGAATCTTATCTTTTTTATCATTGTACAAAGTTCCATCATACAGCGAAAGTACACCGAAAGGTAATATTAATACCGATAAAGTGCCTATTACAATACCCGGAGTTAGTGGTGCCCAGAATAATCCTATTAACCTCATAATTTTTTCTCCTTTACCTCTCAAAATCTTCCTTGTTCTTTGTAGGTTCATACTTTGCAAAAGCAGAAGAAGTCAAGACATCCTTAAGCCATCTTTTTGCTTCTACCTTATCGACAAGTTTTAAAAATTCTGCGTTTTCCATTTGTTGTGCTTTTTCCAAACGTTCCTTCCATTGCGTTGATTGAATCAGATTAACTCCAAGCAATTCTGCAGTGCGTACCTTATAGGCTTCCACAGCAGCCCTGTCTACATTTTCTCCGTTAAGACAGTTCCTGTATTGATGTAGTATGTAATTGTTACTTGCGGTAAAAAATGAAACCCATCGGCTTCGATTCGGATAACCCCTCGTCCAACCACTCCAATAATTCCAACCGTACATTCTTGAAAGAGCAAGAGTTCTTTCATGGTCTTTACGTTTTGTATGCCGAAGTTCTGAATAACTTAATTTTTCAAGATTCTTTCTCTTTTTCTTAATTCGTCTATTCATAATTTTATCTACCTCCAGGCTTTTACTTTAAGAAATAGGCTCTCTCTTTCTTTTTGTAAAATTTACAGCTCATACATTGAGAATTCATACTTTATACCTCTCTAGTCTGCGAAAGTTCTGACCATCTTTTTGTTTTTGTTACGATCACGCTTTGTATAATATGCAATGCGCTTCATTTTCAGGTCGAGCCTATCTGCTCCATACATAAGATAACTGTTCTTTGCCTTACGTTTTTTTGATTCACTTGCCATGATGGATTCCTCTCTTATATTTTTTCTGTTTGTCTCTATTTCCAAAATAAGAACATATGTTCTCATAATTATAATAGCAGTCATTCATTATAACGTCAATATATTCTGCCGATTAAAACAAAAGAGTCTGCATCATCGACAGACTCTTCTCTCTTCAATTCCCCTTATGCTCATTTTTCTATCAGCAATAGCAGAGTGTCATCATGCTACCGGTCTTGAAATGATATGTCCTGATTTCTTCGCAAGTGTCAGTTGATGGTTCTCCTGCAAGTCCTCAATATTGTGAATCAGATTATTCATGTCGCCATTCTTTGCAATGTATGACAGTATCTCCTCTTCCGGGTTCCCTTTTACCCGGCTACTCATCATCTGCTCCCCGACAAATTCGATCCGGTCCATCATTGTCGCATAATTATCATACCGGTCCGGATACATGGATCTGAAAAAGGAAAGACTCGGTAAACGGATATACGTTGACACATTCTGAATGCTGGATGCGTATAATGACCGCCACTGTGACAGATGAACGTTATTATTAATAAATATGGATAGCGGCGCGGTTCCCCCGGTGTGGTACAAGCACTCAAGGAAGAGATCATCCATTCCGGCAGTCGGATCTACAGGAATGATCCATATGGAATTTGGCTTACGTGTAAGATTCTTAATTTCCTTTTCTCTGGCACTGATTATATTGTGTAATTGTGTCACTACAAGTTCATAATATTTCTGTGCCTCTCCAGTGTTAACCAACATCATATCCGTAAGTCTTTCATCCGCAGACTGTGCCTTTGGTAAAAATTCACTGAACGACATTCGCCGCATGGAATTAACCGACTTAAAGAAGCAGTTTTCATTTGCCATCTCACAAATGAGCCGAAGTAGAATGTATTCCATATTTGTAAAATATTTATCTCCACTGTCCTGACACAGAAGGCACGCAATAGAACCTTTTGAGAGGTCTGCTTTTTTAATCTGTTCGCTAAAGAGCGCTGGCATCGTCAAAAGATGCACTTCATCATAAAGAGATGTGTTAATCCTCCCTTCCATATATCCTTTTATGTCTTCCTTGGAGCATAGCACTACTATGGTTTCTCCAAGCCGTGCTTTTTCTTCAATCTCCTGATCCATCCACCGGTCAGTTGCATTTTTACCGCCTATATATAATACGTTTTCGCCCATATCTTCTTCCTTTCTACGCGCAATAATATGTCTGCCTGCACGAACTCTTAATATATTCGCAGGACGGAACAGTATCCGTATGTAACATCAGAAGATAGTTCGTGTTTATGTTCCATTCGTACTGATAGGGTTCCCGGATACAGCTTCCTTCGTCCATGATCACGGTGCACGGTATCATGGACGTACTGTTCAATTCCAATATCCGCTCGATTATGAATGGCTCCAACCGACTCTCCGGTATAGGTGCTATGTATATGATCGTTTTCTCTTTTCCGAAATTTGTTAAATCATACTCCTTATGGCTTAACATCTCGACCTCTTTTTTAGCGGAGAGTCTTCGGAACAAAGTGTTTCGTATGTCGGTTAGGTCATCTGCTATGCGCCACGGTGGTTCCCCACCCAACATGGCAACTAACTGTGGCTCCTGATGATACAACTGATCTGCCACTTTCTTGACAGAACTTGCCCGCAGAAATTTCTTCAGTTGCTTTAAGACCTGCTGATTCGCCAGCATGTAACTGATCAGTTCTGAACTCCATGTGTATTTACTCGGGGAGATATATTCTTCCGGTTCTCCGATGAACATTTCCCCTAAAAGATATTCCGGAAGGGAACTACAAATCACTTCCTTGTCGTCATCATCTTTACTCTGCATAATATCAATACTCTGATGATGTCTTGCATATGGATCAAGTCTTACGATTTTATACTTTCGTTTCTTCGCAATTTCCACTGTATTATCATAGAGATACCGGCTTGCCGTATCTGTTATGATCAGGTTTCCTTCCTCGTTGATTTTCTCCATGATCACCTCAAGGGCTTTCTTCTGCGTCTGCTCTCTTCCTCCAATGAGCAACATATTCTCGTTATTCATAATGCTATCCTCTATCACACTGTCCTCTCTGGGACTTATATATTAAGTGTCACTTATTCGCTTAAACTAAGTAAGTTTTATTAAAACTAAGTAAGTGTCACTTAGCATAACTAAGACTAAGTAAAACTAAGCAAGTTTAAGTGTCACTTATGGTCGTTTTCAATAAGTGTCACTTACTACCACGTATTACTATTAAGTGTCACTTATATTTTCTGTGCGTTATTAAGAAAGTTTTAGCTTAATCTTCCTTAATTTTGCATCTGCTCTAAGACTGTTTTAATAACCGCGCTAATAGTTACGGTTTTAATCTCTGCTTCCGGCATGGCTTTACTTATGCTTTCTTCGTATCCCTTGATACACCATATTTTTCCGGCGCTGCCATGCCTTATCCTATATCGCCGAAAATTAACTGCATCCGGTAGAATGAAGTTTAATGCCCCCTCTTCCTCTAACATGGACTTTAATACCCTATCTGCTCCCGGCAATACAAGCAATCCTAAAAGCTGGGTTCCCATTTCTGTTTTCGGTATCAAGTACATCTGCTGATATACTTCACCAGCCTTAATCCCGCCGCCTCTCTTTGTTTCTCGGGTTATTGTCTTTATTATGTCTAGGTTGTCCACCATCACGGCGGCTTTACATTTCAACGCTTTTCCATATTGTTTCTGTGATATTCTCTCCGCGACTTCCTTGCCAAGACTCTCCGCTAATGTTTCCCACGCTTGATTCCGGGTTCCCAATGTATATACGTTATATACCGCTTCACTTCCTGCAAAGATGGTTCCCATACTCCGGCTTCGCGACAACGCCTGCTTATCTATATACTCCTGCTGTTCTTTAATCCGGGTTCCCTTTACATACACAATCTTATTCGGGAGTTCTGATATGTCCGACTCGTATATCTCAATACCGGATTCAATCATCATGGCAAGTGTCTCTCCCTGTCTCAATACTCTCCGTGCATGTTGTTTTCCCGCTCCAATATATGACTCACGCCGACTCTTTGCCAAATATCCATATGGGTACTGATCGGGATCTTTGCCAATAACCTCCACGGCATCTTTTGTGAATCGGGTGATATTACTCTTCTTCTCGATCCACTCTTTGTCTCTTAACCGGCACATCACTTTTAATTTATAGTTCTGTGATCCGTTCAAGAGCCGCACTGTCCGGTCGTTGATCCCGCCGTTCATGCATAGAAGCATATTCAGTTTCTCTCGGAATGTCATTGTCATTTGCTCGTTCTTCATCTGTTCTCTGCCTTTCACTTTCCTCGTTCTTCGCTTCTCTGCGTTTCTCTTCGTCCTTCGTCTCTCCGCGGCGGGTGGTCTTTTGGTTGTGAAAAATTGAAATTTTACACCCACCGCCGCTACCCCGCCCTGAAAGGCGGTAAGGATTTGATTTGTGGAAACGTGCTAAAGTCCACTGTTTTCAACGTGTCCGGAGGTTCCCGACTCCGCCCTGAAAGGCGGTAAGGATATGGGATACTCGATTCTTACCACCTAAACGATGAAATTTTGCGAGAAAAATCCCTGTTTCAGCTTCGCGTAAGTGTCAATAAAATCTTCCTTTACCACGACTGCGCGAGTGAAGTTTTTTCTATCTGCCACCACACAATTTCCGATTTTTACATACGCTGCGCCATCTCCACCCTTGCCAAGATAATAGTAATTGATCAGATCTGTTAAGTGCTTCGAATCAAAATTGTCCGCATCGCGGATCTGACAGTCAGACTGATTTGCCGTTACATGATGCTCGTAGAAAACGTATACCTTGTCCCACGGCTCATCTAACTTTCGCACCTGCTTTTCAAACGCTGCATCCAGAAGCTTCGCGGTCATGTTGATCTGCTTCGCTTTGCATTTAAGAGCATTTGGAAGAGAAATCCCTATATCAAGAGTGATCGTATCCTGCGTTTTTACCTCTGTGATTGGAACCGCCTTTTCAATAAATCCTTCATAAGTGTCACTTGCATCACTTATCAGATACAGGAAATTGCGTTCTGCCTGCTGTAAGAAAGAGACTGTTGACTGCAACCATTCTACATAAGATTCATCAGGTTCCCCGTTCTCACCTAACTCTACGAAGGCTCCCAGAGCGGAATTCAAATTCACCATCATTTTCTGCATATTTTTAAGATAAACCATGCAATTATCAAGTAGCTGGTGATCCGCTATTCCTTTTTGTGACAGTTCTTCCGACACTTTCTGAGCTAACTGAATTGTTTGTTTCTGGCTTTGTGTCCAGTATTCTTCTATACTTTCCATGTACATTAATTATCCTCCGGACTGAAATCATCATCTTCATCATCCATACCCTGCGGATTATAAAATTCGACTTTGATTTCATCGTTTTCCTTACTCACATAAGCAAAAGCGTACAGATAATCTACATTTTCTGCTTCATATAGGAACAACGAAGTGTTTTTGACTATAATCAGATAACGGATTCCGTTTGGATCATTACAGTTATCCATGTAATTCTCATGTCTTTTTCGTAAGTATTCATAGAGATTTTTCAGGGATTCCTTGGAATCTGCAGAATAGAGTTCGTACATTCTTCCGTGCCGCGTAAATCCAAGTAGAATTTTATCATTCTGTGGATTGAACGCAGATGTTTGGTTTTCTGCCGGATCACCTGATGGGATAAATTCCTTTACGAAGATGTTGTTTACGTCAATGTTAGTGAGAAATGCCAACATTACGTCTACTGCTCCAACAATCGGGCCATACGGTTTCCGCCAAGGCTGTCTGAGAAGGAATTTTTTGTTTGTCGAGTAAAACGCCCGATTTTCTCTAACCAGCTGCTTAATTGCTGCATCGCACAAGGCGTTGTTGTAATTGATCTTGCGCGCCTGATCGATACTGAGGTATCCAATTCGATCCAAGACCGTATCAATTCGATCAATACATTTATTAATGTCGATGTAATTTCCCATGATTCACACCCTTTCTTTTATGTAAGTGACACTTAAGAGCAATTCCAAGTGTCACTTATCAATTAAGTATCACTTATTTCGCATTACTAAGTGTCACTTCACCGCTAAGTATCACTTACAGATTCTATTAAGTATCACTTATTCGCTAAATGTCACTTAATACGGTTTTATAAGTGTCACTTAGACAGTTCAAATAACAAATGATTATGCATAAGTGTCACTTAGCAAGCAACATTGAAGTGTCACTGAAAGCCTAATTTTGTAAGTGTCACTTAAACGAGTTTCTTCCTTATTATAATAAGTGTCACTTACGAAGCCTGTTTCTGTTGCCGCTCGGCTTCTTTTCTCTCTTTGATTCTTCTTAATGTTGCAGGATCTGTTGTAAAGATCTCTGTTTCTTCATCTGTTCCTTTAACAAAAATCGGAATCTTTTCTCCATTCGATACCATGAGAGCTTGTCCGCGGTCGTATTTAATCAGCTGCTTAACCTCTTCGTCTGTAAGTCCAACCGTATTCTTTAAGGATTCCAGTTCTTCTTTTTCTGCACCAAGAACAAATTTGATCTTGGAGGTTGAGATAACTTTCTTTCCATACACACCACCTTGGAATGAGAGGAAGTCAGAAATATCCTGAGTTGCACTTATGGCAAGACCACCATATCCACGGATGATCTTGTAGATTTCCATAACGAATTCCGCGCAGTAGATATTTACCATCATCTTCCAAACCTCATCCATGATCATTGCGCAGAGTTCTGTACGATCAGCTTTGACACCATCATAAGAACAGTCAACCGCGATGAATGAGAATGCCGGAAGAAATTGCTTTCCTGCATTCGACACGTCAAAGATGATGTATTTATTATCCAAGTTAACATTGGTTTGACCATTCATATTCTTGCAGGTGCCTTCAACGAATGGTCTGAGTGCTACTGCTACTCTGTCATGTAAGATCTCATCATTCATGCAGTCATCGTAGAGATCTCCGATGATCGGCATTGGCTTGAGCAGTCGTTCCTCCTTATTCAGCCAGATTGAATCGTTGTCATCTGTAATACCGAATCTTTCATACAATTGAGTAAGAATAATGTTAAGCTGAGTCTCTTCCATGTCAGTCATTTCTTCCTTCGGTTTTAACAACTGTACGAAAGTGATAATCTGATGGACTTTCTTTGATAAAGCCGATTCCTGAAGATATCCGTCATCCTCCACCAAAGAGGTATCAACCTCTGCCTGTGGGCGAATTGCCATAATATTAATACATGTCTTCGCACCGGGAGCAAGTGTTATAAACTCGCCATTGATCTCTTTACATGCTTTATAGTATTCATGTCCCTTATATGGGAGAATATAGTACACGCGAACACCAGATACGCGGAGAGCATATCCAAGCTGTTGCAATAGATATGTCTTACCCATTCCAGATGTTCCGGTGATAGCCATATTTCCATTCTTATAAATTTTCGAGTTGAATGGATTTGGAACTGCAAGTGATGAATTTACACCATTAAGTCCAAGAAGAATTCCATCATTATCATACAGCTCAAACGCAGTAAAGAAATACGTGCTTGCAAGCGATGATGTAAGCATATTTCTCTTCGCTTTCTGGAAAATATGCTTGTTTACCATCAAAAGAGGAAAACTCATATAGGTAGCCTCTTCGTTGTAGTTTCGTGTTTCTTCTACGAAGTAATCCTTTGATCGGAGCAGACGTTTGATGTTATTCTTCTGACTCATCAGCTTTTTTAACGTAACAGCTCGTATAGTCAGCATGATTGCAACATCATATAAATCTTCATTTTCATCTCTAAGCTGCTGTTGGACGAATTTGGAGTTCGCAGCACTTGACATATACATGTCCTGATCATCTTCCCGAACGTTAGAATCTCTTGCCTCAGAGCTTTTGATTCGAGTTGTACGTCCTGCAGCGTCAATCATCTTTTGGCGATTCAGCTTTGTGGCGTAAATGTTAACCGACACTCCATCTCCAAAATTTGTAAACTCTTCCATCCAAGCGCTAAATACTGAGTGTCGGTATCCATCACTTTTTATATAGAGATGAGTTTCAAAGATGCCGTCCCTGATGATATACTTGGACGACTTATTGATAATTCCCCTTGTGGCCAAGTAATCCTGAATCGGAATTTCATCCAATACAAATTCACGGTTTGAACTATACATATATGATTGATAATCTGTCGCAACTCTGGACACGCGCTGCTCAAATGGCTCTGTGCGACAGCTGTTTGGGTTCAACTCATCATATATAAGTTCAGCAAGGAACATATTGTCATCGTCATACTCGATAAGGCTATTTCCGCTCTTTCCTAAGTAGTAACGAATATACCCCTGCGTCTGGTACATCGTTTCAGCGATTTCTTTAATATCATCCGAGATGCCGTCATCACCACCCTCGTATCTATAAGAAATATAGAAGTGTTTACTCAAACTATCTGATGCTGACAAATTCTTGATTTTTTCTATATATGCATCACGCCTTTTTAAAACTATCGGATCTGTTTCGTCAGCAGTTCGTTTTAAAATCGAAGAAATAAGTCCATCAACATTCGTTTTGGATGTTGTCATATGAAACTGAAGATGAGCAGGTGCAATTTTTAACCACTGGTAAAAGTTCGTGATAATGTCAGCTCTCTCATCTGGAGAAAGAAGGAGAAAATTAATTGGATTGACTTCTACAATTTTTATGTATCCTCCTCCCGCCCATGGCTTCATCTTGATCATTCCATAGAGTATATCTTCTACTGGAACCCAATCCTGAGAAAAGAATTCCTTCATTTCCTTTGACATGGTGCCAGCTTTTGGAATCTTCGTTTTCTTTTGCCGCGGTCTTCTATTTACTTTCACTTCCATTGTTATCGAGTCCGACTGCTCCGTAACCTCTGCCTTCCTGCTCTCCTTTGACTTTGACTCGCTCTTCGATTCTATCAAAGGCTTTGTCTTCGAGTTTTCGGAAAAATTCTCCGGCTTTTCGCTCTGGTTGTTCTGTTTCTTTCTTTTCAGCTGTATCATAATCTCTCTGATCACACCTCCTGTAATGCACAATCCGTTTTTTCTTTTGAAACGAAATGGTTGAAGCTATAAATTCTGTTACGCTTTCGTTATTGATACCGAATATAAATAGCGCCCCGACTACTCCCATAACAATCGCACCCGCAATCAGTGTCACCATGATGCTGAGTTGAAGTATTTTGAATATGTTATAGATCACCACTTCAACAACAATCGTCTCAATAAAATTCCGATCCGGTATATGAAAAAACTTCCGGTGATCGTTCAGGTTATCCGGTATATAATATCTGTCCGGTCTGTCTTCATCGATCATCTTTCTTGCTCCTTTCTTTTCTGTCATACTTATTTATTGGTCAAGAAATCAAAATTTATGGAAAAATTAGATAAGTTCTTCGAAGTGTAACGAAAAAGATACGTGTATTAGAGAATGTAACAGATATAAATATTATCAAATAGTACAGTAAAAAAGACCACCTCATGTTTCAAAATGAGATGATCCTTTCGAATAGCCTGAATAAACAAAAGACACCCATGCATGTCTATGCACGAGTGCCTTTCAACCGTAATCAGTACGGTTTTCTCAGATAAATAATAACATATTTTTTCAGACTTCCGCAATAGCAAATCACTGACTTGCTTTCTTATAGCCTGCGTAGGTTACGCCGGTGCAATAGAAATAAACCACTGTTGCCCCATTTCCGCCCCTAATTGTCTCTACTATAACACCTTTTGATCTCCAACCATCCATTTTTACAGCTGTAGTATTAAAATACATAACCGGATATGGATACCTGCTACTCGGAAAATGTGTTAAAGTTCCATTCATAACTTCATTCAGCATCTTAAGCTGTCCCGAAGTTGCCCTCCGACTATTTGGATTCCATTCGTGCGTTACATACAACTTTTTATATGCGTCAAGATAAGAACCATTTCCATACTTTACGGCACCATACATATCTGTTTTGTTATACCTTGCGTAGTGGTATACTGCTTCGGCACATGCCCTGAATCCATTATCCTCTCCGAATTCTCCATGCAATGTCGTCGCAATAATTGTCAGTTTGTCATCTGACACCCCCGGAAGCGCATCGCTTACAACATCCTGCATAAACGGAAGCATGGTATCGTCTTTCCAATACCCATCCTTTTCAAGAGCTGCTGTATCTGGACGATAAAATACGGAAAAACCATTGTAGTTATCTGACACGACAACTGTTCCTGCGCTGCCGCTGCAATGCACCCATCGGTTGTTTCCCATATAGATTCCAACATGATTCCAATTTCCGCCACTGCTTCCACCTGTGCGTTTGCATCCAAGATCTCCCGGTTTGAGTTCAGATTTAGAAATTTGTTTCATCCTAGAACTTGATGTGATTATTCCCGTTGATCCCATTTGATTGTATATATCATCTGGGTTGCTTCCGTCTTTTTTACATAATGCGTTACGATACACCCATTGAACAAAGCCAGAACAATCCAATCCTTTATATGGATGCTTTGAATCTGAATCACCTGATGGCTCACCCCAATGTGTGTTCCATCCGTAATATGGATAGGAACGTTGACCTGTGTTATTATACGGAATACGACCTACGACATTAAGGGCAGTTTTAATCAGTTGTTTTCTGTTTTTTGAAGTGCCACTTGGTAATCCCTTTAAGTACGCTTCAATTTCATCCTCTGTTAACACCGTTCCATACACAGATCCAGACACATTGCTACCGCCAACAAAACCTAATTCATTTAATTTATTTGTCAATGTCGTATAATACTCTGAATAGGCCTGCTCGTTAGTTACCTGACTATCATCAGTTCCATCGTTATTGGTTAACAACGCTTCGTTAGTTTTGCTTTTTTGATATGTCGCATTAGCATCTGTACCGAACACATTGAATATATCAGTTGTGCTAAATGGTACAAGTGTTACTTCATCCCAATATGTAGTCGCTGTATAAGAAATATCCTTTCCTTTCTTATCGTGCTTTTCAACATATGAAGAACTGCTCTTTCTTTCAAGGGTATATGTAAGAAATTTTGCATTACGCAATTTTGACTTGTATCTCGTTAACTGTCCAGTTGCAAAGTCGTCAGTTACAGAATAGCATGCCATGATATTTGCATAATCTACGCTATTAAATGGATTTTCACCAATTGTTGAGATTGTAAGCGAGGCGCTATAAGAGCAATGTTCTCCATAATCAATACTTGCGCACTGATTTGCGTAATTAGTGATCTCTGTCACTTTGTCATCATATGCAATATCAAGATAGTGTTGGGTAACATCCGCGTAAAATTCCAACACTCCATCATAATCACCGGCTTCCGCTAACTTGTCGATTTCTTCCTGTGTTACGATTTCTCCGCTGCTTCGAACCACTACTTTTCCATCTACAACGTCATAATACCAATTCAAAGCTTTTGAGAAGATAGAATTAACACAACTCAATACGGATTCCACTGCATTTACTGTGCCATTAATAACTTCCTGCACCTGCTCGCTATCCACTCCAAATTTACTTCCAACGGCATTAAAGATCATAGCAGGTGTATTAGCGCATATAATAACCATCAGAATCGCAATAAGTGCCGCCGGTCCTAAAATCCAGCCTGCGATTTTAAGTAAAAACTGTCCAAGTGCTTTCGAAGCTGCTTTGGCAACACCTTTTGCAGCGTTCTTGCCTGCATTCTTAAGTGCTTTCTTCGCACCCTGCGTTTGAATCTGCTTTGCAAGCTCGACTGTACTTTTTGCAGCTCTGACCGGAGCCATGTTATTAACTTTATTCTTGACACCGTTCTTAATGCCGTTGCCAGCCTCTTTCCCAATGGTTTTTGCGCCATCCTTAAATCCTTGATCTTTAAGCGTGTTTGCAGCGTGTTTTGCTGCTTTCCCTGTATTGTATGCGCCTTTTGCTGCATCAATAGCCCCATTTGCTCCGCCTATCGCACTGTTAACGGTATCACGCGCTTGTTGCGCGCCGTCGGTTAAGGCATCGCCACTATCATAATCTGACTGATCATTTTCTGCACCCATATTCTCACTTCCTTTCGCGCCTTTGTAAAGTCCAAGAGGGACTCATGCCCCTCTTGATCATCTACTTTTTCTCTTTTCCCTTTTTACTTCCGCCATAATTGTTGCCACGTCTTCCAAAATCATCATCTCTTGGTGCAGAACGAACGCTTAGTGGTACTCGTTCAATAACATCGCCACCACCAATAACCTTTGTATAAGAACCACTGTCAGCCACAATTTCAATGACGTTCTTGCTTCCATCCTCATTTGTAACCGTCCATCCGTTCTTATTATCGTTAAAATCAATTGATTTTGGTGTAGCACCGGTCATTGCAGAATAAGCGTTAGTATCGAATACCTGATTCATGCCCATCCAACTTACCTGACCGACCTTTTCATTGTCGTCAGCAAGTAACTCATCTTTATTGATATTTCCAATAAGGTCCGAGCATGAACCACTGATTGACTTGGATCCGGCTACAGGATCAGCAAAGGTCGCTGTGTAGTTAGATCCATCAGAATCAAAGCCAATCATCGCTGTGCCAGTTGCAATGTTATTGCTTTCCATTGGCGCTTTTAATGCATCTGTTACAATATCCGCAGGCACATTTGCGTCTTGTCCAATATGGATATATCCGCTATCAAAATCGATCTTACTCATAGCAGCTGAAGGATCGGCAGTCGGAATAAATCCTGCTGTACCACCAAATTCGTTATCTGCCAGAGTTGTTCCTTCAATTTTTCCTGCCGTTTCAGCTGACACAATACGTCCAAGATTTTTCTGTACCCCATTCTCTCCTGCTCCTATCAAAGAGAACTCTCCATTTCCAAGAGAAATTGCTTCCATAGATGATGCCGGTATCCCCTGACCAATAGAGCCAAGAGATTCCGATATAGTCTTAGCCGCAGTTGCTCCGACTGCATCAGCAAGTGCCTGATGCGTTCCAACCTTTGAGCCTGAAATTCCAAGGCTGCTAGAGCCTTTAATCCAAGCCTTCATAGGCGCTCCGTTCGGATCCATAAGCTGTTTCCAACCGTTTCCGTTTTTTTCATCAAATGAAAGACTTCCGGTTGCACCGTTGGCTGTTTTAAAGTTAATCATCCCATTCTTGCCAACAAGGGAGCCGGGTAGAATTCCCATTTTGGAGAAATACTGCTCTCCAAGAGCTGTACTAACCGCTTGCACCATTCCTTTACTAGACTCGCCCATAACACCATTAAACGCACCTTTTTTGATTTGATTCCGGGCAACTTGCCGTCCTTTAAAATTACCACTGCTTACAAGGTGTTGTGCTACAGATGCTGCAGCGGCTCTTCCCATATTTGCCGCTGTGCCAGATAACGTACCATCTTTTGCAGTGTTGCCCATGCCTGTCGCAGACGTCCCTCGCGTACCAGTTATCGTACGCGCAGTGTTCATCGCGAATTTTCCAATACCACCTGCAGCATGAATTGCACCACTAGCCATACGTCCCATAGCCATCATATTAAGAGCCGATCCTCTAATCTCATCGAAGACACTTCCCGTTTGTACAGCATCAAGGCCAAGACCTCTCATGTAATTATCAATCTTCTGTCCTACTGTAATGAAAGCTAAAAGAAGAATACAGAAAACGAAGCCAGGGACTGTAATCGTTTTTCCATTATACCTTGTTATAATGCCTCCATTGTTAGTGTAATTGTATATGGCTATAATAACACCGTCTACAAATACAACATTAAAAATCATAAGTAAAAGTTGACATAAGATCATTCTTAAATAAGCATGAAAGATTTTCGATGTGGATTTCGAGCTTGCAGTTGCAAATGCGAGAGGAGACAAATAAAAAGCGACACAAAGAACTACATATCGTTCTGCTACTTCAAGTGTAAGCTTTACAAAGCCAAAAAAGATTGCACACAAACATCCAATTGTGATCAAGTCGATGACTACTGCATTTCCTGCTCCAATGTTCCCATATGCATCTTGTAGGTTGGTGCAAAATTTTGCCCACATGGAATATTTATTTCCACCAAGTTCTTTTTTTGTATTCGTAAGCATATATGTGATCGTATTATAAGGTTTTGTCATAAAATTGAATTCTATGTCTACGATTTGACCAGAATACATAACCAAAAAATAGGATACAGCAGCTCTCACTCCTAGCTTAAGAGGATCTTCAAATTCCTCTGATATATATGACACGAGATTCGCAAATAGTTTCGCGCAGATAATTAAAACACAAAGTCCATATCCAAGATAACGAAAAGCATCATACAATGATATATCCATGCCATTGCCAGAAGAGCCAAAAAATGAGAAGAAAGCATCGAACGTATCTCTTTGCATATGAAAAAACATAAACATGGAGTAACTTAATAATTCAAAAAGACCACATAGATTAATCAAAACCCACGCCACAAATTTATCAAATACCCATTCCATAAATTTTGTATTACTACCTTTGGCAGTATCCCCCTTTCTTCTGTAATAAAGCCAAAGAAGCACGATCGGCTAAAAGCCGCCGTGCTTCTTTTCCCACTTTTAAAAAATGTTTTGTAACAACTTTGTCATCTCAAAAGATGTAGCTGATTCTGGAAAAAGCTTACTTGTGCTGTAATTTCCGGAAGATTTCGTCCGCCCTGAATTTTATCAACGATACTCTTTCCATAAGTGAAGAATGCTCCAAGAAGCATAATCACAACCCATGTGATAGCAGCTCCTTTTGCAATCAATCTTGATCCATCCACAACTTTCGGGTTATGCGAAAAGTTTGTAAATAGAAGCGCGATTGCAATGGATGCGGCGGCAACCGGCGTTGCGACTTTTGTAACATCCGTGTATACATCCAGTGCTGCAGTCTTTATGTCATCCACTAAGTCTGCGTGTGATGTTGTGACGCACAATACGACGAGTGCAAAAAGCATAATTGCCGCAAATGCCAAGTACCAAAGTTTTGTCAGGTCTTTCTTCTGGCCTTTCACCATTTGAGTGTTCGCAACCATATTGGTCCTCCTTTCTGTGTGTGTCGGTTTCCCGCGTTTAACATGCGTCTTTCTCTCCAACACATGCCTATATATTCCTTGGCCAAAAACTGAGGATATATGGAAAAATTTTCAAAGTTTTTTGATTTTTTGCAAAAAATAAGCCTCGGCTAGGCTTTGCTATTCGAGGCTCAAAAAATGCGTTCTTTAATTAGACACTATTTTTCATCTGCTCTATCAGAATTTCTTCCATCCCTGCACTCCGTGCGTCTGTGATAAGCTTTTGAAGATTCAATCAGGAACCCTACCGCCTCGCGATAAGCTTCCTGATCTCTCTTTTTCCGGTGACTCACACCATTGTATATGCGCTCGCATTGCAGGATGCGTAACAACCAACAGAACACGTTCCGTTGCAGCCGCCACAGTTAGAACATCCATTGCATGAAGTACACTGCCCACTGCAATCGCCACCACATCCACCAGTACAAGTACCAGAACAAGTACTATAACAACCTGAATCGCAGCTACCGCAACTATAACATCCTTCACTGCAGCTACCAGAACAACTGTTGGAGCATGCACCTCCACATGAACTGCACCCATAAGAACATGAATTACATGTTGTACTGCACCCGCCAGAACAACTTGATCCACAACCATTGGCACAATCACGACAACTACTTTGGCATGCAGCAGCACAAGTGGTATCGCAGCCGCCTCCGCATCTATTGGCACATACAGCTGTACATCCAGTTCCACAATGACTGCCACATGTTCCGCATGTAGCCTCGCATCCAGTACATGCACTAGATCCTGCATAAGAAACCATATTTTGATCCACGGTATCCGCAACACCCATTGCAATTGCTACAGCGGTTGTTGTCTTTGCTATGCTTTTTAATCTTTCTTTTCGTTTACTCCGTGAGGGATTTACCCCCCCCCGATTATTTTTTTAGTCTTTTTCTCATCCATGCCAGAACCTCCGATCAAGTTTATCCAAAAATTAGAGAATATAGTTGCGATGTAAGTGGCATTGAAAAGGTTTTCGCCGTTGTTCTGAAATTCATAAATCCTGCCACATTGGAAGCCGATAAGAGTGATACCTCATCAACAGCACTCTTTGTTCCACAGTAGGAACATTTGTCAGATCCATCCGCATAGTCGTGAAGCTTTGCTGCTCCCCAAGGAGAACCGGTTGCTGTTCCGTTGTAGCAGAGAACGTCAACGCCTGCAAAGAGATTGTCATCTCCGCCAGCGAAAGAATCCGGCAATGTCACATGCTTTAAGCTTGTACATCCACTGAACGCATCTTTGCGGATTTCTGTAATGCCATCCAAGAATTTAATATCAGTGATCGTGTCAAGTCCTGCAAAAGCGTAAGCACCGATCTTACTTCGCGTCGGTGGAACAACAATCTTGGTCAGCTTGACATTAGATACTGAAAAGTCAGCGGAAAGAATGCTCTCTCCAGATAAGAAACTCTTAACAGTGTTGTATACCGAGGTTTCATCCGTCTTATAAGTCTCTTCTGTATAATCCTTGTAAATGGTGGCGCCAAGTGTTCCGGTCAGGTCATCCCAAGGAATAATCAGGTTTCCGTCTTTATCGTAAATTCCACATGCCTCTCCGACATAGATCGGGATGTAACAATCAGCCGCTTCATAGTTCTTTGATTCTGCCGACATAAATTTAATATAGGTGGTTCCTTTCTTCACACTGCCAGAAGAAATCTTGTATCCTGAGAAAAGCTTTGTTGATGATGCCGGAATCAGTACCTCTCCGGTTTTCTCATCCTTTACCTCATCGACAGTGATGCTATCACTCTGTTTCTCGATTGTAACCATCTTATTAAGGTTTCCATCCGTAACAGTAACATCGCCCTCAGAAAGATTTGTCTTGACGCTTAACAAACAGAATGAATTCGGAGTCAGTGTGATCTCGCTCTTATTAAATTCCAGCTTTCCCGGAGCCTTATCGATCACAACCTTTGCAAATCCGTTGATCGTTTTATATCCCGGCAGCTCTACCTTGTAGTAAACCACATGGGTTCCTGCATCAATGCACTCTGGCGGAATTGCGCTATACTCTCCATCTTCTGATGAAGCATATGTTACAACGGCATCCTCGAATCCGGCTTTCGGTGTAACAAGGATCGTATGATTTTCTCCGTCATATACACCGCCTTCCGGCACTGCAACGTCCACCGCCATCGTTCCATTCTTTACATGAATCTTAATGGTCTTGGTTGTCAGCTTATAGTTCTTGGTTTCCGGAATGGAAATGTTCAGATCAACATCTCCTTCCTTGATACCGCTGCTAACGGTAATCTGATTGCCATCTCTTGTAGCAGCAAGGCATCCATCATTATTCTCTGTGGCAAGAGAAATCTGTGTGTCATCCTGCTCCTCTGATTCAAAGGTGTAGGTCTTCTGCTCCGGGAATACCAATGTATCCTCGGAAGTGCTTAATGAAAGCGCTCTCTCTGCTTTCTCGATTGTTACCTGTGCGCTGCCCTCGATCGGAGTACAGCTGCTGAATGAAATCTTATAGTATACCGTATAGGTTCCTGCATCGGTATACGTTGGACATACATTTGACCATCCCTCTGCATCTGTTCCAAGTGCATCCTCTGAGTACATGATCTCAGCTCCCGGGCAGTCGATAGAAATGCCGTGGGCATTCTTGTCATATACACCGTGATAATCCTTGACCTCTGCTACCATGATCGGAAGGATCGTAGAGGCACCACTACGTCTGTGTGTAACCGTAATATATGCAGTACCATTTCCTACCGTATTCATGACACCAAGCGAATTAACGGTCACAACCGATGAATTCGATGATGTATAAGAACAGTCTGCATTGATAACATCTCCGTCTGGTGATGTTACCTCGATTTTCTTTGTGCTGCCATCGTCATTCACAAAGGTCGTATCAGCCACTACCCTGATGTCTGTTACTTCTGTAACCTGAATATGTACCGTTGCAGGCGGTATACTTCCATCTGCAAGCGCTACGGAAATGTCTGCCTCGCCCTTTTTAAGTGCAGTCACATGACCTACACTGTTAACCTTAAGAACGCTTGGATCTGAAGAACTCCATACAAGCCCCCGGTTGGTGGCATTCTCTGGTGTAAATGTAACCTTAAGTGACTGCATGCTGCCGACGCTCATCTTGTCGGAGCTTGCTTCAAGAGTCATGGATGTAACCGGCACAGATTCTGTAGAAAACTGTGCGTAATATGTCTTACTGTCTTCTACAGTTGCAGGAAAGCTCTGTCCTTTAATGTACACGTTACCCTCGGCATCTACCCAATGAATGAACACCTTGCCGTTTTCGATCGGATCATCCGGGACAGGATAGGTATCCTTATTCTTTGCAGAAAAACTACGGTATACGGTATCCTGATCAAGCATATAGTTGATGATAAAGTTTTCATCTTTCGATTTTGTCACATACATGTACTTCTTCGAATATTCTACTGATCCGATGTTACCAATCGGGTTTCTATAAAATGCTGCAGCCTTGATAAAAAGGAGTCCCTTCTTCTCATCTGCCTTACTCACAGAGATACGAACCTTCTCTGAGGTACTGTGGTACTGATAAAGAAGGTTTTCCATAACATCTGATACAAACTGCTGACGGTCGGAAATCTGATATGTGTTTGTCTCCATACAGTTCTCCACCGCATTATCAACTGCATTGGCAAGGGACTCTCGAATCTCGTTTTCTCTCATCATACGACCAGATGTTGTCAATATGATCATAAGAATCAAAAATGAAATTACGCTCATGCCAAAGCCATAAACAACGTTTTTCATCGAATTTCTCCTCTCTCATCGGGACATTGCCCGGATTTATGAATTGATTCGTTTTTATGCTACAATGCTGTTAAAAGAAATGTTTTTCTTATAAGTTGCTTACCGGATGCTCTTACTTCTATATAATAGAGTCCGCGTTTATTAGCGGTAATCGTATGGTTCTTTCTATTATAGGTCACTTCCCCATTATCGTAAGCGTCAACTCCCTCGTTGTTCTTAATCCATGCAACTGAAAAAACAGATGTTGAGTCAGTAGATGAAAAAATAGATGACAAAGGCATTGCCTGTCCTACTTTAAGTCCATCCGATGTCTGCTTTATCTCATACTGTACACTATTATGCCGTGCTACTTTATCTGCCTGTGACATACCCGGACTCATATCTGCTCCGATCGTTACACTTGCTCCGACTGCTCCAAGCAATCCTTTCTGTCCTCCGATTGGCAGGGCCAGAAGAATTCCAAGGATCAGCATTGCCACGATAGCCGTGATGATCGTGCCGCCGTATTCCTCAATGATCATTTTCATAATCAATACCATTGGCAGATCGGCGGATGAATCTTCCATAAAATATAGAAGAAAATCATCCTTTCCCGATCATGCCTATTCCTTTCTCAGTTTATCAATAAGTTACTCTGCACTGTGTACGACACTTTTTGAACTTTTCGAACCACTTGTCAAGGCTTCCTACCTTCTCAAAGTCGCCGATACCGTTCTCCTTGATGAACTTCTGTGTATCAAGTACGTCCTGATGTGAGAACTCCCATACCTCTTCCGGTGTATTATTTTCCTCATTGGCAAATCCTTCATACACTTCCTTCTTCCATGCCGGATCTGTATACCACTTGCTCTCCGGGTGAAGACCTCCGACATACAGATATACCGGAACCAATGTTCCATCATCTCTTGTCGTGGTTCCTGCATAACCCTTGCCGTAATAGTTCGGGCTTGTCGGATCACCAATCTCGAATGATTCACGGCGAATACCTCTTGTGTCACCGGTTTCATAATAAAGCTTTCCTACCAGATCATCCGGTTCCAGTGTGTGATTACCATTTACCCAGATATTTACGGTGTATCGTGTTACATTTCCTGCCGAATCTGTTGCGCGGAAGGTAACGGATACTGCTCCGGTATGCTGCAGTTTCTTAAGTTCAGACTTGTTGAAGTTTTCAACTACAACATCCGTTCCGTTGGTCAGTCGTCCGTCCTCACGATCCATTACCGTAACGTGATTTAATAACCACTCGTCTGTAACCTTATCAATGTCTTTCTCACTGATTGAGATCTCATCCATATTAATGAACTCTGGGAACTGATCCCATACTGCATACAGATAAGTACCATTAGGATCGTTATTTGTCTTGGTCAAATCTGCGTTGAATGCATTCAGGTCAGAAATAGCTGAATTTAATTTAGCCTGTGCCTTTTCGTATAAATCCTTATGCATGTTATACCGTTTTTTTAATTCATCAAGTTCATCCTGAAGCTGTTGCTTTCTTCTATTTGCAAAAGAAACCTCTGAATAATAGCTATTCCATGCACTGTTATAGGCTGACATTGCTTCAGCATAAGCTTTCTGTTCTGCCTTAGTTGGTTTATCCGGAAGTGGAGATGGATAAGCAACTGAAGGCGACGATGGGTAACGAACACTGTCAATCTGATTTTGAACCTCTATGATCTGCTCTTTCAGCTGATTCATCTTTGCTTTTTCTTCATCTCTCTTCTGTGTCTGTGTCGCGATCTCTCGGTTAAGTACCTGCTCATATTGGATCCATGCATTCTTAGATTCAATGATCTGTGATGCACGAGATGCAGTGTCAACCGGATTCAGCGCTGCAAGAGGTTTTGGAACCGGGCTTGCAAGTTCGCCGCTGCTCCATGCAGGATTGGTCTTTGCCGGATGCTTATATCCGTAATAGAGATAAGCTAAGTCTTTTCCACTCTTCACTCCATTCGGATAATCGATCACGCTCTGTGACTGTGACCAGATCGCATCGGTATCTACAGACCATCCCATGAAGCGGAAATACTTGTTGTACTTTTCATAGATGGTTGAGCCTGCACGGATCAGATAATCCTGCTCCTCATAGATGTCATCCTGAATACCGGTTTCATATTTATAAACCTTTGGAGTATCGGTATCATACTTCTCTCCGAAAGAACAGTCCTTAATGGTCACATTGCCATTGATGTCATATCCGAATGGTCCATCGGACTCTCCGCCGAAGTCTGATCCCGATTTATATGTTAAGGAAAGCTGACCTACGGGCTTTACTTCCGGATCTTTTTCCTCAACGGTGTTCTTTCCGGTCCACTGTGCGTACAGTGTAATGGTCTTGCCATTTGCTGACGCAGAACCGAACAGCTTCTTATATACAGATGCATCGATCTTCGTTCCTGCCTTAATGCTTGTACCACTTCCATCCGGCTTGGTGTTCCAATTTGCATCCGGGTTCTTTCCATTCTTCTTATAAGAATTGGAACGGATGCTCTGCGTCCACTTATCATAAGTAATCGTCTGATCCGATACCGTGCCGGAAGTAGCTCCGTTACCGTTGTACTGGATCGTACACTTATTCGGCTTCCACTGTGCATACAGTGTCACCTTCGTCTTGGTACTGTCATCCATGTCGATCGTGTCATACTTTACAGTTTGGCAGTTATTGTAGTACACGCCCTTATTCTTCGACTTCCATGTATTTGTCTTATTCGTATGGTAGCCGGTCTTCTTATACTTAATATCACTGAGCATCGTAGAGACATTCTTCGGTGCGGTCTGTGCAGCCATCGTGCCGGAGGTTGCTCCGTTACCGTTATAGATGATAACGTAATGTTCCTTATCCGGTGGATCAATGGTATCCGCATTGGAATAAAGATTGACCGTATGCTTGTTGTCATTATCCGCATCTGATACTTTCCACTTACCATTGAAGTTGAAGAGTTTCATCATGACGGTGTTATTTACATCCTGATTAACCTTGAAGGATGTACCACTTTCACCATCTTTGTTGGTGTACCATTTTGTAATGTCCGGATAATCAGCGAAGTTGTTTAATCCATTCTCTGTTCCAAACTGATCTCCCTCATCATAGACAAATGTTTGGGATCCGATAAACTCTCCGTTGACATGGAAGCGGACATTAACTTTCAATGCGTCGGAAGTCATGTTGATGGTAGTGTTTTTGTTTACTGTATTTGCTTGACCGTCACCGCCCTGCGATTCGTTTACCGACATATTAGAATGTGTGCCGGCTGTAAATGCATAGCCTTTGTTGCTTCCATCCTTCCTTGCTTCTACTGTTACTAATGGTCTGTCACCCTTTTCAACCCAAGCTGCAACATAATTGGATTTTTTTGAACCGTGGCGGCTTCCATTAATTTTTGGATTCGTAAGACCATCATCACATTTGCCTTTTAATGATACGCCACTCCACTTAACCTTCTGGTTGAAATAACCATCGTTAAAGTATGGTCCATTCATCATGCCGCATTTCCTCGCCAAGCCGTCTGCTTGGGATTTTGTCGTTGCGGTTCCAATCAAAGTTCCACCATTGCTGTAATCACGAAACTCGATAATCGCATTCGCAACAAGCTGATAATCATGATCGTCGATGTAGTCATCTTTAATTCCATACAACACATAACTCATACGGCTACTGTCGGCGCTTCCGGAAGTTTTGATTTTGCTTTTATCACTAAGCATAACCTTTTCCGTTTTATAGGTTTTGCCGTCACGAATGATTGTGAAATTCCATCCTACTGTATGGAATCTCTTTCCCGAATCGGGATTTGCATGACTTATAGTTCCCCATACAATGTCACCATCCTTATTAATCTCCATTGGGGAACTCATTGCCGCTTTCACGGTGTCCGACTGCGTGAACGTGTATCCACAACAGCCTAGCAGCATCACTAGAGCCATCAATGCACTAATGATACGTTTTTTAAATCGCTTTACTTTTTCGTACATAGGATCCTCCTTATATATAATTTTGGCTATAATGCCCTTACTACTTCATTGAACGTGTTTCTTGATTTTATGGAAATTATTTGAAAGTTTTTCATATTTTTGAAGGATTATAGGTACAAAAAAAGACCACACTGTATTTCTACAATGTAGTCTTCTTGGGGTTTCACAAACTATTCGTATCTGCTTTCATATATTGCTCGGCTATTTCTTACTACTTCATCCGCGAATTCTTTATATTGAGATTTGTTATACTCAAAATTTTCGACAGCCTCTCTATAATAAATTATATTATTTTTGATTAGTGTAAAATGATGTTTGGTTTTGCTATATTTCCAATGTTCCCACAATAAAAGACCGCGCGAATCATCGCGTGGTCTTTTCAATTAATAAACAAGTGGAATATTATCTGCATTTGTAATAACAATTTTATCTGGGACTCCGTTTTCACCAAAGAATTCTCTCCAATTTGTTCCTTTGCCACCAACTTTAATAGAGTATGTTTTTCCCGGTTTGAATGACTTTACATTAAAGCTCTTATTTGAGACTCCAATCACACCATCAATTTCTCCTTTGTCATTCAGTCGCCAACAACTAATCCACAGATCTGTCACTGCTGTCTTGCCCTTATTTGTTACAGAAAGTGTCTTGCCATCTGCACTAAGGGTGATCTTGATATTTTTCACTTCAGATTTACGGCTTGATTTCTTAAAATCAGTGATTCTGGTTTTGAACTCGGTATAGGTGCGAGCAGTAATAATATCATAATCGGTTGTTCTAATATCAATTCCATCCGTTTCCATGAATACTGGTGCAATATAATTTACGCTACCATCCGGATAATAGTCAGTTGGATATTTAGATATCTGTCCATTGTCAAATTTGTAAAAGGTATCGACTGGTGTAACCTTTGTAGCATACACGCTCTCCCCCGGGTTGATAACGAATGTACCAATATAGTAATCTTCCTTACCGGTCCACTCATACTTATAGTTTTTCTTCTTGTTCATCGCATAGAAGTCACCCCATAATTCAAACTCCACCGTATAGTCGTTGTTGTTCGTAATCTTGTACGCGAGTCCTGCACCACCGAAGCCGTTGCCTGCGGTCGGGATCTCCTCAAACTTGAGTAAGCTCTTGCTGATCGGGCGAAGCACTGTAACCTTGTACTTGTAGGTCTTGCCATATAACTTGGCGGTAATGGTCGTTGTGCCTTTCTTCTTTGTTGTAACCTTGCCGGTAGAAGAAACGGTTGCTACCTTTGGATTGCTAGACTTCCATGTAGCCTTATTGGTCTTGTAACGGAACCAATAGTGCTTGCCGTCCTTGTCCATCAGATCACAGAAGTTACCTTTGCTATCCAGAGAATCGGTGCTTCTCTTATAGAATGTGAATGTATAGGTCTTACCAAGATCAAGCTTCTTTGATGTAGAGAAGTTGATATTCTTGGTTGATGCGCTGATCTTATAAACATCATTTGTCTTGGCTTCCGTTGGTGTTGCTGCCGGTACGCATACTACAACGAGTACGAGCATCGCCATCAGTGCCAGTGTACGAAAATGGAATTTGTTGGTCTTTGTATTATTCTTTCTCATAATGCCTTCTCCCTTCTATCATAATGATATATCAGAGTTATCGACGAAGCAAATCATTTTGTGATAAAGCTTATTTAGATTTGCTAAGTCTAAGTTACTTTCCTTCTTTCTGATTATATTATAGCAAACATACGTTCGATTGTAAAGGGATTTTTAATAAAACTTGCTTAAATTTATCAAGTTTTCGTTAGTTTTCGTAAGGGTAAGCTAGGGAAGGCAAAACTTGGCTAGTTTTATGGGGGATTGGGGTGTCGAACATATGAAGCGAACAAAAAAGAGATGAAACTTTGGATACCCGAAAGTTTTCCATCTCTTCAGCACAGTAAACTATAATGACAAATGGGTACTGCCATATTAGCGGCTACCACACAGGCAGCTTATGTTATAAAATATCCACACACTAATATGGGCTTACATACCCATCAAATCTCTATCAGTATACTAACATATTGTATGTAGAAACGCAAGTATTTATTCCGTTTTGAGTTGCAAATCAGAACAAATTTCTTTGCACCGCTACGCCTATTTTCCAAATTTTTTATATGGGAAATGTTGAACTACATTTATTTTTTCTTTTATCAAATTTATATATATATCATTGTTGTACTCATAATTGGCATATAAGCCATTTGCAACATAACTGTCTCTTATACACATCTCCGAGCCCACGAGACCAGAGAGGATCTCGT
>ERZ1026846.10-NODE-10-length-148712-cov-30.246985_pt1 | contig 148712 bp, 125 predicted proteins | sample MGYA00380153_ERZ1026846 | MGnify/ENA primary metagenome ERZ1026846 (study PRJEB33269, sample SAMEA4719789) | human gut metagenome | biome: human-associated habitat; feature: organic feature; material: feces | place: Cameroon | collected 2013-10 ...
CTATCCTCTTCGTCGGCAGCGTCAGATGTGTATAAGAGACAGCTTATAGATATAATAATCATTTGCACCTTTTTTCCATATCCTGGTTCAGAATTATAAACTGTGTGGTAAAAAAACAAACGTACCGTTTCTCCGCCTTGATTTGTCAAAAAATATACATTGAAATTATATCTTCCATTTTTATCATAGGAAAAGTCTCGATTGTCAAAAAATCTCAAATTCGCATCAGAAAAATCAAAAGAAACAGAATCATCTGCAAATTCGCCTTTATACGCTCCCTGCCAGCCCCATCTTCCATCAAAAACTTCACAAATAACATCACCCAGACAATCTGGATTTTTGACTGAAATTTTATCAAAGCTAAGAATTCCGTTTTCATATTTTTTTTCAATATAAGGATTGCTTAATATTTTTATTTCACCAAGCAAATTTTCACCCTTAGCCACAATTTCAACAACAGATGAATACCCAAGGCGCACAGATTCTTTTCCAGTTTCATTATGATTAAGATTCGCATAGAAACTGTATTCTTTTCCTTCATCAACAAAAGGAAAATAAACAAGTCTGTTATTGCCACTTAAATCAATCCAAGCTGTTGTCTGCCAATATTCATCATTTTCCGATTTATACATAATATCCGCGCCATTACATCCGTCCGGCAAATTTGAAAACATAAGCTGAATTCCATTTCCGCTTGGCGAGTTGTATACTGAAAGGCAATTTATTCCTGTTTTTTTCTTCATTACTACCATTTTCAGAATTTACCAAGTCAGACAATTTTTCATCATCAAGAGCACCATCAGCCTTGCATCCACAGAACATAGACAACGTGATAAACACACAAATTGAAATTCTTAAAAACTTCTTCATAACAATTCCTCCAAGAATTAATAGCAATGCCGCTCAACAAAGAGCAATCTCTATCTTACTCGGGATTTATCAAGAGCTTTTGTAAAATTTTAGTGTTTTACATTTACGCATCTATTAAATAAAATAAGTGTATGTTGAATTTTTACGGAATAATCATTGCGTTTGCATCATTTTTTGTAATTGGAATTTTTCATCCGATTGTTATAAAAGGCGAATATTATTTTTCTGAAAAAATCTGGCCGGTTTTTCTTGCGACGGGAATTTTATTTTGCGCAGTTTCTATTTTTACAAGCGGAATTGTTTCGGTTTTGTGCGCACTTATAGGAGGCGCGTGTCTTTGGAGCATAAGGGAACTTAAAGAGCAGAGAAAACGAGTTCAAAAAGACCGGTTCCCACAGAATAAAAAAAGAAGTCAAAATGCTTCTGCAAAAGGAAAAATTTCAGAAGCGATAATAATCAGACCGATTCAGAAAAAAGACAACGAGCAGCTGTCTTCTATAATCCGCGCAATATTTGAAGAGTTCGGAGCACCAAAAGAAAATTCCGTTTATTCAGACAAGGCAACAGATTTTCTTTTTGAAACATTCAGCGAAAATAAAAAATCAGAATATTTTGTTGCGGAACAGAACGGAAAAATTCTTGGCGGCTGCGGATATTTTCCAACTGAAGGACTTCCGGCGGATTGCGCTGAAATTGTAAAATTTTACCTTTGCCCGGATTCACGCGGAATGAAAATCGGAACAAAACTTTTCAGCCTTGCCGAAGAATGCGCAAGACTTGCAGGCTACAAAAAACTTTACATTGAATCGTTCCCGCAGTTTTCAAGCGCAGTTTCAATGTACAAGAAAAACGGCTTTACAGAACTTTCTTCACGGCTTGGAAATTCTGGACATACCGCGACAACAATTCACTTGATAAAAGAAATTTAAAATCACCTGCATGCCATATATGCAATTGTAAGAGCATCCTTTGCGATATTTTTTACGATTGCATATTCGTTTGGCTGATGCGCAAGTTCATCCATAGTTGACCAGACAACAGCGTCAATTCCGGCATTTCGAAGTCCAGCAGCAACTGTTCCGCCTCCAATGCCAACAAAGCGAGGTTCAACTCCGTGGACATCTTTTATAGCTTCAAAAAGTTCTTTTGCAACATGGGATTCTACAGATGTTGCTTTTGACTGTTCCGCCTGAAGCTCTTCAACTTGAATTTTTACGCCGTAACTTTCTTCAGTCTCCCGAATAACTTTATTCACTTCAGCGCGTACTTGGTCAAGTGAATACTGCGGAAGAATACGACAGTCTGCGCAGAAAACATCATCGCCCGGAATTATATTCACGCCGGAAACATTCTGGTACTGCATCGTCGGCTCAAAAGTTGAACGCGAAGGCTCAAACATTTTGTCATGCGCATTAAAAAGTTTTTCAAGTTCATGAACCTTTAAAGCAAGATAGCTTGAAGCAAGTTTTGCATTGCAGCCTTGATCAGGACGAGAACCATGCGCCTGTTTTCCGATTATATGGAACTTGAGCCAAAGAATACTTTTTTCCGCAACCTCGATTGTCTGCCCTAAAGGATCTCCGCCGTCTGGAATAAGAATTCTATCATCTGCTCCAAAAATATTCTTGTGGTTTTCTATAAGAAAATTCATTCCATACTTTGAGCCGACTTCCTCATCAGCCATAAACAGAAGCTTGAGAGTATGAGCAGGAACAATATTTTGCCTTACAAAACTCAACGCCGCAAGAACTCCGCTGCAAAGCCCCTGCTGATTGTCCTCAACTCCTCTGCCAAATATTTTTCCGTCTTTTTCAACAGCCTGCCACGGATTTGTATTCCACATAGAAAGCTCGCCAACAGGAACAACATCAAGATGCGCGCAAACCCAAATGCAAAAATCATTTTTCTCACCCGGAATTTCAGCGACTAAATTCGGACGGAATCCAGCAGAAACTCTTGAGTCTGGAGCATCATAATGCTTAAGATTTTTTATTCCGTTTGACAAAAGCCACTTCTCAAGCGCCGCGCATTTTTTTTCTTCGCCCTCGCCGCCATTTTCAGGAGCAAGAGCAGGAATAGAAGTCAAAAGTTTTTCAAGCTCCACCATGCTGCAAGTGTTATTTTCTATGTAATTTTTTATCTTTTCAAAATCAACATTCATCTTTGTGTCCTAGAATATTTTTGGAAAATTATAAAACAAAAAAGCCGCCTGTTTCAACAGACGGCTTTTTGCAAAACTAATTTTCACTGTAGTACTTTAAGTAAGCATCATAAGTTGACTTTATCAAAGTATCAACATCACTATATTTTGGCTCCCATCCAAGCACTTCTTTTGCAAGTTTAGAAGAAGCTGTAAGTTGAGCTGGATCTCCCGCGCGTCTGCCAACATATTCAGCAGGAATTTCTTTTCCCGTTATGCGGCGAGTAGCTTCAAGCATTTCTGTAACAGTAATTCCCTTTCCTGTTCCAAGGTTGAGCGTAAGGCTCTTTTTGTTCTTGGCAATGTATTCCAAAGCAAGAACGTGAGCAGAAGCCAAATCCGTTACATGAATATAATCACGGATGCAAGTTCCGTCGCGTGTATCATAGTCGCTTCCAAAAACTTTAAGCTTGCCGCGCTTTCCACAGGCAACTTCCATCATCACAGGAAGAAGGTTTGCAGGATTTCTTTCAAGTCCGTAAATAACGCCTTCAGGATCATATCCTGCCGCATTAAAATATCTAAGAGCAGCAAATTTCAGATTCTTAAGCTTATCGTACCAGCCCATGAACTCTTCAATTTTAAGCTTTGTAAATCCGTAGTAATTTTCAGGATTCTTAGGATGATTTTCATCAATAGGAAGATACTGAGGCTCGCCAAAAGTCGCTGCGCTTGAAGAGAAAACCATGTTAAGGCAGTTGTGCGCAACAGCAGCATTCAAAATATTTAAAGTTCCGTTTATGTTGTTTATTGAATATTTTTCCGGAAAAATCATAGACTCGCCGGCAGCCTTAAACGCAGCAAGATGAATAAAAGCATCAAATCCGCGGGCAAATGCTTTGTCCAAATCTTCCGGATGAAGAATATCGCCTGCAATAAATTCATTCTTCTTAAAAAGATTCTGGATAAGTCCGCTTGAAAGATTGTCAAAAACCGTAACTTCATGATTTTTCGCCATGAGTTCTTTTACAACGTGGCTTCCGATATATCCAGCGCCACCAATAACTAAAACTTTCATTTGCTCCTCCGCCTTGGATTAAACTGAGAATATAATAATCCAACAAATGTAATTTTTCAATTTATATAAAAAAAAATGCGCAACAAATTGCACAAAGTTTTCATCACGAAAACGCCTCAAGTTTTTCCGCAGCGCAAAGCCACTGAGCATTAAGCTCTTCAAGCTCCGAAGCGATTTTTGAAATTTGAGTCTGAACAGATTTTGCAGTTTCGCCATTTGAATAAACTTCCGGCAAAGAAAGCTGATTTTCAAGTTCGGATTTTTTTTCTTCCGACTCAAGAATCATGGCTTCAAGTTTGTCTGCCTCCTTTTGAATTTTTCTTTTTTCGGACTCGCGCTTTTTCTGTTCTTCCCACGAAAGTTTTGATTCAGTTTTTTGCTCTGATCTTTTTGCTTCGGGGACTGAATTTTTTTCGCCTTCCGCAGACTGCTCTTCTTCAATGCGCTGCATATAATATTTGTAGTCGCCGACAAATTCTCTGAAAACACCGGGATGAAGCTCCAGAACTTTTGTAGAAAGCTCTTCAATGAATCCGCGGTCATGGCTTACAAAAACAACTGTTCCTCCAAAACTTTTCAAAGCCTCAAGCAGGACATCTTTTGAATGCATATCAAGATGGTTCGTAGGCTCATCAAGAACAAGAAGATTCACAGGACGAAGCAAAAGCTCAAGCAATGCAATGCGGGATTTTTCTCCTCCAGAAAGCACATTGATGCTTTTAAAAACATCGTCACCACGGAACAAAAACGCGCCAAGCATATCACGGAGTTTCGGAACAAGTTCAAGAGGCGCATTGTTTTCCAGACGCTCAAGAATTGTTTCGCTGCCGTTTATTTTTTCCGCGCTGTCTTGACTAAAATATCCGACTGAAACTCCAGCTCCAAGTTTTACAGTTCCTGAAAAATCATGGTCGATTCCTGCAATGATTCTAAGCAAGGTTGATTTTCCGGCTCCATTTCTTCCTGCGACAACAAGACGCTCGCCGTTTTCCACAAAAAGATTCAGATTTTTTATTATATCAGGTCCGCCGTAGTTTTTGCAGATATTTTCCAGTGTAAGAACAAGCCGGCCGGAATGAGGAGCTTCTGGAAAACTAAAATGAATTTTTTTAAGGTTCTCTGGAATTTCAATTTTGTTTTCAAGGATTTTATCAAGCATCTTCTGACGCTCTTGAGCTTGAGCCGCCTTTGTCGCCTTGTAGCCGAAACGTTTTATAAATTCTTCAAGATGCTGAATTTCCTGCTGCTGCTGTTCATAAGAAGCAATCAGAGATTCAAGTTCAACTTTACGAACTTCCTCATAATGTGAAAAATTTCCAGGGTAACGTTTTAATGTTCCATTAAAAAGCTCGTAGACTTCATTTATTGTATGATCCAAAAAATAGCGGTCATGGCTTACAAGCAAAAATCCGCCTTTAAAATCCGCAAGAAATTTTTCAAGCCAGTTACGCGCTTCAATGTCAAGATAATTTGTAGGTTCGTCAAGAAGAAGAATGTCAGGACCACACATAAGGGCTTTTGCAAGCGCAATACGCATCTGCCATCCGCCGGAAAATTCTTCAGTGCGCTTTGTAAAATCAGAGCGCTCGAAGCCAAGACCAAGCAAAATTTGTTCAGCAAGAACTTCACGCCGATACCAGCCGCTGTTTTCAAGTTCCGCCAAAAGTTCTGAATGCTCAAGTGCAATCTTGTCAGAGTTTTCAGGATTTGACTTTAAAAGCTCGCCAAGAGTATCTGCCTTCTTTTGAATTTCGTAGCCCCAGTCAAACGCCTTGTCTGCTTCTTCCTTCAAAGTGCAGCCTGAATGAACAAGTCCGCTCTGTGGAAGATATGCAATGCGCGCATCCTTTTGAGCAATCCGTTCTCCAGAATCAGGTTCTGAAATGCCAGCCATTATCTTTATCAAAGTCGATTTTCCTGCTCCATTTGCGCCGGTAAGAGCAGCCTTTGTTCCTGCCTGCAAATTCACAGAAACATTCTTTAAAATATCTCTGTCGCCAAATGCAAGCGAAACTTTTGAAAACTGAATAAACGCCATAAAAAACCTATTTTTATAAGCCAGTTCAAAGCAGAAAAAATTTTTTGAATTCTGAAACTAGCTCAGTAATTTTTATTTTTGAAAAAACAAAACCATAGAATTCGCAGGAAGAGAAACTGAAGAATATTTTCTTCCAAAACTATCGTCGTATTTTTCAATTATATTCGCATAAGCAAGCCTAAGTCCGTTGACTTCTTTTTTATAAAGGAAGTTGACTTCACGGCTGGCATTTTCAAAATGGAATGTAACAACTCCGTCCCAAGAAGATTTTAGAGTTCCGTCAAGAAAATATTTCATTTCAACAATTCCAAAGCCTTTTGAACCTGAAGGAATTACAGACGGAACAAGCTTAGAAAATCCGCTCCACCTGAAAATATTCCCATCGTTAAAAGAAAGTGTTCCGTAGTTTCCGCTCTTGAAATCCGGTCCAAGAGTTTGGATAGATTTATAAAGTCCCTGCCGTCTGTTTTTTTCTGCAGAAACTATTTCTTCGATTTTTATATTTTCATCAAGCGAAACAAAATTGTAAGTCTTTGGTTTTCCGCCTTCATCTGTATATTTTACAATTATGAATTTCGAATTCCGCGGAACAATTTCAACAGGAGCGTCTTTTGCCTTGTAGTCTCCGTTGTCTGATTTTTCAAATTCAGAATACGGAAAACTTACATTTAAATTCGGAAGGCTGATTTTTGTAGTGCCAGAAACATAGCCTGAATCAAAACCGTAGACTGGAACAATGTAATCCAAGTCAATCTGCTTTTTAGAAATCATGCCTCGGTAATATTCAGGATACCAGACAGTTGAAAGAATTCTTTCAAGAGTTTCATCGGCTTTTTGAGCTTCAACAACTTCCGATCCAATTCCGTAAGTTCCATCCAAGTTCATTTCAAAGAGCCTAAGATTGTAGCTAAAGCACCAGCCTTCAGTTCCGTTGTCAGTAAGAACATGAAGCCATTCACCAGAAAGAGGAACTCCGCCGTTTGTAGGAGAAACGCCTTTTTCTTTATAAAGCGTGCGAACAACTTCATTTTTGCGCAGACGGTAAACCTGCTTTGAAGTGTTCATTTTTTCTGCGCGGATTGGAAGTCCGTCCAAAATGCAAAAAGCATATTTTCCTTTATATTCAGAATACTTTTGCGCACGTTTCAATGCCTTTGATTTTGATTCTGGAGCTGAAAGTTTCCATAGAGGAACTTCAATTTTTTCTTTTGTTTCAGGAAGTCCGATTACATAAACTTTGGAAATATTTGACTTTAAATAAACAGGAACAACTGTTCCGTCTGGAATTTCTTTTTCGCCGACATTCCATAAAAGAACCCCATAGCCAATAACTCCAGAGCATGAAGAAAAAGTCAGCATGAACAATGAAAATGCAAAAAGAAAGATTCTATTTTTCATGGCGGATATTTTACAGGATTTTATCATAAAGTTCTACAAAGGAAGCAAAATTGAATTTTTATAATTTTTGATATAATATGAAAACATGAAAGACGAAACAATTCCATTAAGAAAAGACATCCCTGCGGAATACAAATGGGATCTTACACAACTTTATAAAACAGACGAAGAATGGGAAGCGGATCTAAAAAAGATTCCTTCGCTTGTAAAAAATTTTTCATCATTCAAAGGAAGGCTGTCGGAAAGCAGCAGCATTTTTCTTGAAGCTTTAAAAGCAGACGAAGCTCTTGACCGTCAAATTGAAAAAGTCTATCACTACGCAAGCCTTAACAATGAGGCTGACCAAGGAGACAGTGCCGCACAGGAAAAATACAGCCGCGTAATGATGGCATACACAGCAGCCTGCTCTGAAACAAGTTTTTTTACGCCGGAACTTCTTGCAATTCCAGATGAAAAAATAAATTCCTGGATAGAGCATCCGGAATTTAAAGACTATAAAATCTACATTCAAAAAGCACTTCATGCCAAGCCGCACATTTTAAGCGAAAAAGAAGAACGCATAATGGCCCTTCAGTCTGAATCCGGACAGACAGCATCAAATGTATTTTCACTTTTAAATGATGTTGACATGAACTTTGGAACTGTAGAGGTTGAAGGAAAACAGCTTCCGCTCACACATAGCACTTGGAGCGACTTTGAAGAAAATCATGACAGAAAAATCCGCAAGGAAGCTTATGAAAAATTCTACGGAGCATTTGAAAGCCACGCAAACACACTTGCAGCTTTATATTCAGGATCTGTAAAAAACGACATTTTTCATGCACGGGCGCGCGGCTACAATTCATCTTTGGAAGCAGCTCTTTACGGCGACAAAGTTCCAGTAAGCGTTTACAAAAATCTTATAGAAACAGTTCACAAGAATCTCGACACTCTGCATCGGTATTACAAAATCCGCAAAAAAGTTCTTGGAGTTGAAGAACTCCGGCACTATGACGTTTACGTTCCATTGGTAAAATCTATAAAGTCAAAAATTTCTTATGACGAGTCTGTTGAAATTGTAAGAAACGCGCTTGCAGTTTTGGGAAGCGAATACACAGACACACTTTGTGGCGGATTAAAAGGCGGCTGGGTTGACAGATTCGAAAACAAAGGAAAAAATTCTGGAGCATTTTCAAGCGGATGCTACGAAGGATATCCTTACATTCTTTTAAATTACAAAGACACTTCATTGCGAGACGTTTACACAATGGCGCATGAAGGCGGTCATTCAATGCATTCATGGTACAGCGTCCGCAACAACCCATTTATGTCTTATGAATACACAATTTTTGAAGCCGAAGTCGCATCCACATTCAATGAAGAGCTTGTGTTCGAGTATCTTCTTAAAAATGCAAAAGACCATGAAATGAAAAAATATCTTTTGTCTATGCGCGCGAACGATATTCTTGCAACTTTGCACCGTCAGACAATGTTTGCGGAGTTTGAGTTGAAATGCCACGAAGCTGTAGAAAACAACGAACCTTTAAGCACAGAAGCAATCCGTAGTATTTACAGAAAACTTTTAGAGCAGTACTTCGGACCTGCAATGAAATTTGAAAAATCCAGCGACATGGAAGGACTTCGCATTCCGCATTTCTATAACGCATTCTATGTCTATAAATATTCAACAGGAATTTCCGCTGCTCTTGCACTCGCAAAAAGAGTTGTCAACGGAGGAAAGCAAGAACATGAGGACTACTTTAAATTCTTAAAGTCCGGCGGCTCAAGATACCCAATCGAAAGCCTAAAAGTCGCAGGTGTAAACATGGAAAGCACAGAACCAGTTCAAGCGGCTCTTGACACATTCAAAGATCTTGTTGACCAGCTAGAAGAAGAACTTCTATAAAAAAAACGCGGCATAGAAAAAAAAGCAAAAATAAGCGACCCCGACACAAAGCATCGGGGTCGCTAATTATCATAAGGTATCACAGTCGAGTACATACCCTGCTGTGCGAATCAAAATTACTTTTCAAGAATAAATTCTACACGGCGGTTTTTCCAGTTCACATTTGTATCCTTGCGGTCTGCAACTGGCTCTGTTCCGCCCTTTCCTTCAACAGAAAGGCGAGAAGAATTAATTCCAAATTTTACAAGCTGGCTCTTAACATATTCAGCGCGCTGCTCAGAAAGAGAAATCAACGCCTTGCCCCAAACACCTTCCTCAGTTTCTTCCGCAGAGTTATCAGAAATTCTATTTGCGTGTCCAACAATAGTAACTTTGTAATCTTTGAACTTTTTAAGAATTTCAGAAACGCGCTTTAGAACACGGGCATTGTTATCAGCCTGCGCCTGTGTAATTCCAGCCTTAATAATTTTTCCATTAGAATCAACAGTTCTTACACCAAAGTCTGCTTCATTGCTTCTAAAGATAATTGAAGGGATTTGCATTTTGAGTTTGTCGCCATCGCGGACAACAAGAACATCAACATTTATAACGCCTTGGACAGTGCTTGACATTCCAAGCTCATCGCAAGCTGTAAATTCAAAAGGATAATCTTCCGCCGACTGAACAATTTCTCCATTGTTTCCGCGACCGTCCCAAATGATTCTTTTTGTAATTGAAGATTTTCCGCTTGTCTTCCAGAATAATTTTCCATTTCTGTCTTTGATTGTAAAGTTCCAATTTTTAAGTCCGGCAATTGTCTGGCATCCAAGTTCAATGAACAAGTCATCATCATTTCCGTCGTTATCCGGGCTAAAATATTTTGGAGCAGTTCTAACAGAAAGCGCAGGCGGAATAGCAGTGCAGATAAAGCTTGAAGAAGCCGCATCTACAACGTTTCCTTTTGTATACTCAACATGAAGTTTTCCAACAAATGTTCCTTCAGCAATTTTTTCATCCGATGTGTCGCCACCCCAAGTAATTGCAGCCGGAAGATTTTCACTGTCATTGCTAGAAAATGTTTTTACAACAGAATTGGCAGAATCAACAATGTCAAATTTCCATGAAGAAATTCCTTCAGCAAGAGAAACTTTTATACCAAATTTCTGGGCATCAAGAATTCCGTCGGCATTAGGAGAAATGCCTTTGTATTCAGCAGTAACAAATCCTGTTACCGGACGCGCATCCAAGGAAATTCCTGCAATCGTTGTGCTTCCAGAATTTCCTGCCGCATCCTTTGAAGAAACCGCAAGTGAATAAATTCCATTTGCCGCTTTGTTTCCGCTATCGTCTGTTCCGTCCCATGCAAAATCCAAAGCCTTTGAATTATTCCAGACAAAAGTTTTTACAACCTGATTTTTCGCATTACGAATTTCAGCATTCCATTTTGTTTCAACAGAGCAGTCTTCAACTTTTACAGGAATAGTCTGCCGGCTTGAGATTCCATCTGGAGAAAAAATTGTATAAGGCGCAGAAATTTTTATTGAAGGCGCAACTGTGTCAAGAATGAATTCCTGGCTTGCGGCTTCCGCTTCTGTTCCGCTGTTTGCGACAGTTTTTATAACAGCAGAATAAGTTCCGTCTGCGCACCTTGTTCCGTCGTCAGCAAGTCCGTCCCAAACAAATGAAGAAGGAATTTTTCCAGAGCCTTTAAAAGTCCTTACAGCCGTTCCATTGAAAATCTTAAGTTCATAAGAGTCGATTCCACTTGAAGCTTTTGCAACTGGAGTCAAAACAACTTTATCCTGAACTCCATCTCCGTTCGGTGAAAATGCAGCATGACTTACAGAAAGCGCAAGTTCAGTCTTGCTTGTGTCAAGCACAAATTCTTTTGATTCCATCAAATTGCTGTTTCCAGCAAGTTCAGAAACTTCAAGAACATATTTATATTTTCCGTCTTTTACAAACTGTCCGTTGTCATCAAGTCCATCCCATTCAACAGAAGCAGGAAGAACTGTGTCAAAGTCAAAATTCTTTACAGCGGCATTGTTCTCATCAACAATCTTTCCTGTCCAAGTTTTTTCTCCAGTATAGGCTGGCTCCGCAACTTGCTGCTGAGAAATCTGAAATTTATTTTTTCCATTGAAAACTGTATTTGCAGGAAGAGAAACAGCTGCCTTTGGAGCTTCATTGTCAAGAACAAAAACAGGAGAATAAACAGCAGCAGGCTCATAGCCATTCAAATACTTTGCAGTTATTTTTGCGCGGTACTCGCCATCAGCCAAATCTTTGCCCGAATTATTTTTTCCATCAAATAAAAATGAAGAAGGCGGATTTGTTTTTCCAGATTTTGAATAGTAAACTTTGTCGTCGTCTTTTCCTACAATAGAAATCTGCCAGTCGGTAAGAGAGTTCACGCTTGCAGATGGAGAAGGAATTGCAACTGAAAAATTAATTGTCCTTCTTGCAACCGCCACGCTTCCTTTTGGAGACGGAGCAAAATACCTTGAGCCGTTTATTGAAACTGCGGTTTCAGGCTTTTCAGCAGAAAAAATTATATTTGAAATTCTTGCTTGCTCAGAAGTATTTCCTGCCAAGTCAGTCGAAGTAATTTCGTAGTTGTAAACTCCGTCTGGCATAATGGACTTGCTTTCGTTTGTTCCGTTCCATTCAATTTCAAGCGGAGAAGAATCTTCCCATTTGTATGAGCGGACAAGATTTCCATGGGCATCTGTTATTTTTGCAGTCCACAGTTTTTCAGTTGAACCAGACTGCTTGATTTTCAACACAGCCTTGTTTCCTTCGCCAAAAATTTTATCGGCACCTTCAAGTTTCGCAAGATTGATTTCCGGCGGAGTATTATCAACTACAACCGGAAGTTTTGAAGTTGTGGCAGTATTTCCATTGTCATCAGAAGCCGTAAACTGATAGTAATAAGTTCCATCCTGCGCCAACGAACCGTCATCCAAAAATCCGTTCCAGACAATTGTTGAAGGAATATCAACGCCGCGCTTTGGAGTTATCAACGTCTTGAAAAAAGTTTTAAAAGTGAATTTTGAAGGAAGCGAAATTTTGTTTCCGATTGTGCGCACAACATTTCCACCCTCATCAGTGATTACAAAGCTCCATTCTTTTACATAGCGTTTTTCGCGGATTTTCAAAGGAACTTCAAGAGTATCCTGAATTCCGTCGTTGTTAGGTGAAATATACACAATGCCAGGCTCGGCAAAAAGCTCAGAAGAGAAACTGAGCGCAGAGAAAAGTGCAAATGCCGTAAAAATTTTTCTAGTTGTTTTTTTCATTTTTTATTCCTCGTTCCAAAGAATGATTTCAGGAGCATCAGTGTCTTTCAATCCCAAGTCAAGCCTTGCGCCAAAACTTACAGCCTGAATTCCTGAATAAAGAGTCTGCGTTGCAACAGAAGGAGTTAGTTCGCTCTTTTCCCAGTCTGAATTAGTTTCTGAAAATTTCTTAGAAGTTATTCCAAGTTTTAATGAAACACCAACTGAAACACTGTTCACGCCGTCTGCCTTTCCTTCTGAAATTTCGCGGACATTCGCCTGCCAGCCAAGAGACAAGCGGACAAATTTGTTATATTCAAATCCAACTCCTAAATCCATTATACAATTCTGAAAAAATGGAAAGGCAAAATCCGTGCTAAACGAGCCAGTCCATTTTTTCACTTCAAAAACAGTCGAAGCAAAGGAAACCCTTGGAGTAAGCATAGACGGATAAGATGAAGAATCCTTCTTTTCATCAATTCCAAGTGTTTCATAGTCAGCAGGCTTTCCAATATTTAAAAGAGAAATTCCAAACCTCGGATTTGTAAAAATGCCAAAGCTGCTCATTTTATAAAGCGCACCAAAATCCACTCCAGCAGAAAAATCAGAGCCGCTTCCCATATAAAGACCGGTATACGCATTTGCGCCTACGGAAAGTCTTTCATTGACTTCTTTTGCCAATCCGGCGTGAAAAACCAAAGTCTTTCTTAAATCCATTCCGTAAAAATCAGCAAAAAGAGCGTTTGCAGTAAGCGAAATAACAGACCATTTTGTAGGAGCAATCATTCCAGCCTGAAATCCGCCACCAACAGTCTTATCGCTGCTTTCGCCTTCAATTTTTATTTTATCAAAGTTATAAAAAACAGTTCCGCTAAAATCAATATCAGCACGCTGCACACCAGCAGTAAGGGCGGGATTATAAGTTATGGACGCAGGAACAATCGTAAAATTCGGACCGCCAGCAGCAGACGCGGCACCAGACATAAGCTCAGGATGTGCAAGTCTATAAAGGTCTTCACCACCATAAGGCGGATTGTAAGCAAACAGTTCAGCCATGCCTGCTAAAAAAAACGCAGCCAAAATTACTTTTTTCATAAAGTAAACCTCCAGTTTCAAATTATAACGAAAAACAAAACTATTTCAAATGAAATAAAATTTTTATTTACCGGAAAGCAATGCACGCTCAACTTCATCTATGACAAAATCAGGAGTGCTTGCCCCGGCGGTAAGTCCGACAGTTTTTAAAGAAAAAAAACTATCAGGAATTTCAGAAGAATCTTCTATGAGCGCAGTTTTTCCGCAGATTAAAGAAGCCGTTTCAAAAAGCCTACGTGTATTCGCAGAATTCTTTCCGCCGATGACAAGAATCGCATCCACTTTGCCTTCAAGTTCTTTCAATGCGTTTTGCCGCTCCATTGTCGCTGAGCATATAGAATTGAAAATTTGAACTGAAGGATTTTTCTGCTTCAATGCTGAAGCGATTTTTTCAAACTCAACAGGACTGAATGTTGTCTGCGCAATCAAAACCGTTTTTTCAGGAATTTCAATTTTCAAAGCTTCCTCTGCGCTTTCCAAAACAACAGCATGATTTTCCGCATAGCCTGAAATGCTTACAACTTCACCATGATTTTTGTCGCCCGCAATCACAACAAGAAAACCTTTCTTTTTCCATTCAGCCGCTCTCTTCTGGCTAAGGTGAACTCTTGGGCAAGTCGCATCAAGAATTTCCGCCCCTTGATTTTCAAGAGCAGACACAACTTGCGGCGTAGTTCCATGCGCACGGATTACAACAACTGAACCGCTCTTTGCCTTTTCAAGTGAAGATGGCTCAAGAATCTGCGCGCCTTTTTTTTCAAGAGAATCCATAACAAGAGGATTGTGAATCAAAGGTCCAAGAGTAAAAACTTTCTTATGTCCATTTTTTTCTGAATTTTCAAGAGCAGCGGAAGCAGTTTCAACTGCACGTCTGACTCCCATGCAAAACCCAAGAACTTTGGCACGAACAACTTTCAACAGCAACTCCAACGCCAGTTTCAAAAATCGTATCGCCTGAAACTAGTATATAAAAGAAAAAAGCCGCAACTAAAAAAGTTACGGCCTTAAAATAATTCCTTATCAAGCGGAAAAAATCCGCTTAAAGCAATATTTAAACATTCTGTGTTGAATTAAACGAAAGAACATTCTTGTTGTTATGAGGCCTTACATGTTTTGCAAATTCTCCCGGCTCCCAGTTACGGCGCATCAAAGACACAAAGCCCGGAACAATGAGCATAGAAGAATAACATCCAGAAACAAGACCGACTGTAAGAACAATCGCAAAGTCTTTTATGCTTCCCGAAGTAAAAATAAGAAGCGCAACAGAAGCGAACATTGTTGTTACAGTTGTGATAATTGAGCGCGATAATGTTTCAGAAATCGAAGCATTCAATATATCGTTAAATTTCTTTGTCTGAATCAAGTTTATATTTTCGCGCACGCGATCCAAAATAACGATTGTGGCATTGATTGAGTAACCAAAAATCGTAAGAACCGCCGCAAAGCTTGTCGCAGAAAATTCAACCTGTGTCCATGAAATAAACGAGAACATTATAAGACAGTCATGCACAAGTCCGATTATAGCACCGACCGCAAAATCCCAGTGGAATCTTACAGCACAGTAAATCCAGATTGCAAGCAAAGTTACAACTGCAAGAATAACAGACTTGATTGCATTGCTGCTAGAAAATCCTGAGCCTACAAAGTCAGTTTTAATAATCGCAACATTGCTTTCGCCGAATTTTTCCTTGAGCGAACCGATAATTTCTGCCTGAAGAGAATCAGAAGAAATATCGTTCTTTGAAATTGCCGCGCGAATCTGGAAACTTCTGTTTGAATCATCTCCAAGTTCCTTTACTTCAACGCTTTCAGAGGCAAGAGCCGAGCGGACATCATCAATAGAAACATTTGTTGATGCGTCTGAAACATAAAGCAAAACAGGAGCGTCTGCGGAAAGACGAGAAGTTGAAGAGCTGTCCAAATAAATTCCGTAAGAACTTACATTTTCAGCACCTTTTACAGAAACTGAAAGTCCGTCAACTTCAGAAAGAGAAGCCGCAATATCTTTTATAGAAGGATTCTGCGCATAAGAAAAAATTTTAGTTTCGTTTTCTGCGCTAGTTCCTGTTATAACAAGTTCCAGTGCAGTGCTTGAAGTTCCAACACTTATATTTGCAGAACCATTGTAGGAAATTTCAATAGCAGCCGGACCAATGCGGACTTCTTCCAAAAGACCAGGCACAAAGTCAATGCCAAAGTTTATTCCGCGGATAAAAAATCCTGCGATTCCAAAAAGAATCAAAACTGAACTTAAAACAGCGCAGGCAGGAAATGCTTTACTGAATTTTTTTACTGTTTTCATTATTTAATCCCCCAGCCAATGCTGATATTCTTTACTTTTAAGACCTCTGTCTGGAAATCAAATATAAGGCGAGAGACAACCAAAGCTGTAAATACTGTTGAAACTACACCAATCGCAAGGCTCACTGCAAATCCCTGAACGGCACCGCTTCCAAGCTGTGTCATAAATATTGCGGCGATAAATGTTGTGATATTTGAGTCCATGATTGCCCAGAATGCGTTGTCAAATCCCGCGCTTACACTAGAAGTTCTGTCTTTTCCAAGGCGACGTTCTTCCTTTATACGTTCAAAGATAATAACGTTAGCATCAGTTGCCATTCCGATTGTAAGAATCATACCGGCAACAGTCGGCAAAGTGATTGTAAGATTAAATGCGCTCAAAATACTGAACATGATATAGAGATTCAAAACCTGAGAAACACAGGCGTTTATTCCAGACCCCTTGTACCATATAAGCATAAAAACCATAATTGAAAGAAGACCAACTGCAACTGCCAAAAGTCCCTGACGGATTGCCTGTTCTCCCAAAGAAGCTCCAATTACCTGCTGGCTTTCTACACTAAGAGGAACATCAAGCCAAGCTGTCTGCAAAACCTTGCGCAAGTTCTGGGCTTCACGCTGTCCAAATCCTGTAATCTGAACGTTTCCGCCTGTAATGGCTGTATTTATAGTAGCATTTGACTTGATTTTATTGTCGCTGATAATGCAGAGGTTTTCACCAACGTGCTCGCCAGTGAATTTTCCAAAGATTTCAGCGCCTTCAGCATCAAGAGAAAATGTAACCGCAGGACGTCCTGTAAGCTCTTCCGCACCGACATCAGCTGACTTTATGTGCTTTCCGTCAAGAGCAACATCTTTCTTCACAACAAGATAGCCTTCGCGCTGGTCAAGCCCGTAAGCGTCCGTTGTGTAGTAGCCCAAAACTTCACAGTCGTCAGGGATAATTGAAGGATTAACAAGATTTCCTCTTATATCAAAAGTTGTATCAGGATTGTTGTAATAATAAGCATTGAAATTTGAAGTAGCCTCATTGTCAACAAGGCGGAAATTCAAAATTCCGCGTCCTTGAATTATCGAGTTAATCTGATCAGCTTCTGCAGAACCAGGAAGCTCAATGTAAATTCTATCCTCACCCTGCTGTCTGATTGTTGGAGAACTCAAGCCAAAGCGGTCAATGCGGCTTGTCAAAGTTTCAACAGCCTGCGCCATTATATCAGCTTTCAAAGTTGCAGTGTCCAAAACAGCATCGCCCTGCTTTGCAATAACAGAGTCAAGGTCAGCCTTTACAATTACGTTCATTCCGCCTGAAAGGTCAAGACCAAGTTTTACAGAATTCTTATAATAGTCTTTTGTCTTAAGAATCTTTTTTCTATAAATTCCTTCGATAAAAGAAGCAAGTTCTGATTTTGAATCAAAAGAATTCAAAGCGTCTTTCAAAAGGATGGTGGCAGGAACTTTTTCTCCGGCAGCCTTGAAATTCATCTTTGCCTGCTTTAAAAGCCACTGGTTATCTTCTGGAACAGGAGCTTCTGGATTTGCTTTTACAGCATCAACTAATTTTCTAACTTCAGAATTAGCCCTGAAGCTTGAATAATTTTTTATATTTTCCAAAGAACTCAAGGCAAGAACCTTGTCTTCTTTTGGAGTGCGTACATACCAGCTGATTGACGGCCACAAAAAGGCAAAGCAAACAGCCAGCACTGCAATAATCATAAAAAGCCGGCTTTTCTTACTCATCTTTCTTTTCCTCTGAAGCAGCAGGCTCTTTGTTTTCCGTGCTGGCTTTTAGTTCTTCTTTCTGCTTTTTTCCTGATTTCTTTTCTTCAGTTTTTTCAGCAGGCTTATCAGAAACAACAGTTGCAATTGCAGAGCGGTTGAATTCTATTTTTGTATTTTCATCAACTCTTATTGTAACGACATTTGAATCTTTTTTTACAGAACTGACAGTTCCATGGATTCCTCCGATTGTAATTACTTTGTCGCCCTTCTGAAGCGCATCAAGCATTTTCTGAAGTTCTTTCTGCTTTTTGTTCTGCGGACGAATCATAAAAAAGTACATGATTCCTATGATAAGAATGAGAGGCAAAAACATTCCAAATCCGCCGCCCATAGCCGCAGGATCAGCTGCCTGTAACAAAAGTGAATTAAACAACATATTAAATTCCTTCCTTCGTAATTAATTTAAAATGGTATGAAAGGATAGCATTATTCGTATAAATTTACAAGAGAATTATTTAGAGGAATTCATTTCATAAACTCTAAACTTTCTTGCGCTAATTGGGATAAAATTTTTTTTTCAATAAGAGGAAATTATCTTCCTAGCAACTTTTCTAGTTCTGAATTTTTGCTTAGATACAAAGAATTTGACGGGTCAAGAGCCACAACTTGCTTCAAATAATACTGCGCCCGCCTCCAGTCTTTTTTTGCATAGTAAATTTTGTAAAGACTGTAAAGAGAATCCTTGTTGCGCGGGTTTGCAGTCAGGCTTGCCCTTAAATCCGCAAGAACTGAATCTTCTGTTCCCTGAATCTGGCTGCGTTCAAAATACAAAAAGCTTTTCATTTTTTGACTGGCGGAAGGCAAAAGACTTGAAATGAGCTGCATCGCTGAATTTTTTTGTCCGGAAGCAGAAAGAACCTTTACGTAAGCCATGCACGAATTCTCATCAGCGGGATTTTTCTCATAATCCTTTAGCGCAAGATTCATCGCTTCAGTGTTCTTTTTTAATGCAAGGCAAATATCGATATGCCTAAAAAGCGAAGTTTTTTGCACTGAAGGAATCTGCATAAGTCGTGAGCTTAGGGAATACGCCTTTGCATAATCAGATTTTTTTATATATTCATCCAAAAGAATTTCCATTGCCTGAACATTTTCTGAATCTTTTTCAAGAACTTTTTCAGCAAGCTCAAGAGCTGTCATTCCATTTACAGAAAGTCCCGCAACAGAAGCAGTTTCTGCGGCAACAAGCAAAGTTTCAGAATCATAAGGATATAAGTTAAGAGCAGTTCCGGCGGTTTCTATAGCGGCGGCATTATTCTTGCTCCAGTCACGCAAAAGCTGTGTACGCAAAAGATAATATTCCTTGGAAGTGGAATTTTTCTTTTCAACGGCATCAAGCAAAGAAGAAGCCCTGATATAGTCCTGATTTTCCATTAGGATTTTTGCACGCAGTAAAACATAGCTTGTGTTGTCCGGTTCAAGCAAAAGCACACGCACAACAAAGCCTTCTGTCTTGTCAAAGTCCCCAAGATGAAAAGCAGACAGAGCGCAAGTTTTTAAAAGCTCTGTATCCTGTGGAAAGCGCGACAAAAGTTCTTCTCCAAATGAAAGCGCAAGCTCATACTTTCCAGTCAAAAAACAAGCCTTTGCCACAGACTCAAGAATTTCTTTTGTTCCGCCAGCATATTTTCCGTTGCTAAGCTTAAAATATTCCAAAGCCTTTTCATTTTCGTTCTGCTTTAGACAAAGAATTCCCATAAGATAATTTGCAAGAACTGAATCAGGACAAAGCTCAAGAGCAAAATTCAAAGAGTTTTCAGACAGCTCATAATAATCTTCAATTGTTACTCCTGATGAAGTCAAAAGAACCAACGATGGAAGCATAATGGAAAGAAAATCAGAGCGGTTCATGCTCAAATCATAAATTCCCTTCTTTGCGCTTTCAACGGCACCAATGTACTGATTTGTCCTTGCAATAGGCGGAACACTCCAAGTAACGGCTTCTGACGGCCAGGCAAGTTTCATAATTTCCGCGGAAATATAAAGAATGCTTTTTTCAGCGTCGGAATAGTCATCGGGAGAACTTTTATGAATTGAAGCTGCGGCTTGCCTTAAACTTTGTGGAGAACCGATTTCCACAAGGCGCATTGTTTCTTTGTCGATAGAAGAAAAAAAAGACCTGTTTTTTGAAGGAGAAACTTGAACCGCGACTGCCGGCAACTTTTCTTCGGATTTCGGCGCAGGAGAAGGCGAACTTGCACAAGAGAAAATAAATGGCAATGTAGCAAAAACAAGATAAAAAGTTCCACGCATTTTCCGTAAAGAAATTCTTTCTGAAATTGTGGCATCTCTAAAAAATCCGGCCACAGTTTTCCTTAAAGCAAATTTTCTAAAAGCTGTCATCTGAAGAATCATCCTTTATATACGGAAATTCCTCGCTGTTTATTCTTTGAACTCCATAAACAAGAATAAGAAGAATTCCCAGAACAAAAAGGACTATTGGCCAGAAAACCGAAATAAATTTTGCAAACGAAATATGAAACACATGAAGCGAAAAAAGCAGGAAAATAATTCCCAGAACAAAAAGCGCGACAGACGGAAAAAGAAAAACCGCCCTGATTTTTTTATAAATGAATAAATCTGAAACAAGAAAAGCAAGTCCGGCATTAATAACAATAACCGGCCAAAGTTCTTTTAAATTTAAATGTAATAATTCTATGTTCAGCAAGGCAAAAAAAATGCTGTCAAAAACAAGCATGAATCCCAATGCAATGTAAAGGCTGCGTTTTCTTAGTCCTGCAGGAGAAACTTTTTTTGTCCGCTCAAGATTTTCCATAGTTTCATTAAATAATAAGATAAATTTCAATTCTTGACAACGGCTTTTAAAAACTTACAGTAACAACTTTGCGATTCAAATTTTTAATTGAAAATAGTTTCTATAATATGGTAGAATAAAAGAATGATTCGGAAAGTTTTTAGATTTGCGGCGGCGGCTTTTTTTTCCATAATTATAATGTCATGCGCAAAAGACAGAAAAGGCGCAATTCTGCCGGAAGCTTTTTCAAAGCAATACAAGAACACACAGAATCTTTTGATTTCGCTGCTTGAAAAAAAAGAAACAAAGGGAGAAACAAGATATGCGGTTGTAAACAGAATCGCAAACAATATGCTTTCCGTAAAAGACTATGCGTCGCTTGTGCATTTTCTTACAAACTGGGTTGAACTGCACGAAGACGATTCTTATAACGCATACTGGCTTTTGATGACAGCTTATGCTTACCTTGAAAACGAAGCAGAACCGATAGCTGAATACTATTTTGAGCGGATTATAAACAACTACAACGATCTTATTGTTCAGGGAAAATCAATTCATTTTATTTGCCTTCAGCATTTGATTCAAATCAGCTCAAGCCCGGCAAACAGAATTTCATATTTCAACCAGCTTATAAGCAGATTTCCAAACAACGTAAGCACAACGGAACTTTTCTACAGGCTCGCCCTTGAATACGAAAAGGAAGGCGAATGGAACCAGGCAATCCGCTCATACACGCAGTTTCTTGACCAAGACGATGCGTCCACGCTGCAAATTTCAGGCTACCCTAACGCATATTTAAATGCAAAGCAGCTCATAGATTTCAGCAATTCAGCAAAAGACTGGACATTTGAAACTCTTGACGCTCTTGTTGCGGCTGTAAAATCTGGAATTTCATCATACAATTACAGAGCCCTTGACCGCTACAAATCAAAAGTCAACTTTTTTGCAATGTCCTGGCGGCAAGTTGAAACTGACATAAATGCCCAGGAAAGTTTTTCGATGCGCTCATTTATGCGCGGAAACAGAATCCGTTACAGCGCGGAACTCGATCCGTCATCTTCTCCAACAGAAGCATATTTGCGCACAACGGGCTGGAGCAACTACGTAAATGTCTGGTATCTGTATTTTAGAAAAGTGAATTTTCCAGCTGACCCTGAAATCCATGGACGCTGGGAATGGGCAGGAATTTACTTTGGTGAAAAATTGTAATGAAGAAAAAAATTGCAGTTTCTATATTTTCAGTATTGCTAGCCTCGTTTATCTTCGCGGAAGAGCCTGTCGCTGATTTTGAAATTGACTTTTCAGCCTTAAAAAATGAAAGTCCGGCAAAAACAAAAATCATTTCTTCAGAAAACAAAAAGAAAACTTCTGCGCAAAAAAACTATATAATTCCAGAACCAAAGCGCAAAGACATCGGTATTTCTGGAGTTTTCAAGGAACCGACATTAAAGTACCGGGAACGTTACCTTACATCTTCAAACAGACAATGGCTCGCTGATATTCTTTACGAATCAATTCCATACAGACCATACATAAGGGCGAAACTCAAAGAGAAAAAAATGCCGCTTTATTTGCAATATCTTCCGATTGTTGAGTCAAACTACAAGCCAACAGCGGTATCTGGCTCAGGCGCAACCGGGCTTTGGCAGTTTATGGCAAACAGCATGCATCCTTATTTAAAGAAGAATGAATATTTTGACGAGCGTCGCGATCCCTGGAAAGAAACAGATGCCGCACTATCAAAACTAGCGGAAAATTTCAAAATGTTTAACGACTGGCATTTAGCAATTGCCGCGTACAACATGGGAGCTGGAGCTGTAGGACGAATTGTAAAGGCGAATCCTGGAAAAGATTACTGGGCTTTGGCTGAAAAAGGACTTTTAAGCAAACAGGCTTCTGAATATATTCCAAAACTTATAGCAATTGCAGACATTGTTGAAAATTCGGATTTTTATGGGGCTATTGAAATTGGAGTTGCAGACAAGAGAATTGAAGGAGTTCCTCCGGAAAAGTTCAGCTACCTTACAATAAAAGGCAGCATAAAACTTTCAACTGTAGCCAAGGCAGCCGGAATTTCTTTAGAAACTGTAAAAATGCTTAACATCGAGCTTCTAAAGGAAATGACACCGCCCGAAACAACTTACAGATTAAGGCTTCCGGCCGGCAAAGCAAAAGTCGCCGCAGAAAACCTTCGGTAATTTTTTACATTATCTTTTTGCCTGCGTGCCAAAGTTTTTCAAGCTCATAAAAGTCTCTTGCTTCCTGGCTCATAAGATGCACAACAATCGGACCCAAGTCAATCAGATTCCAGTCATTGCCCTGTGAAGTCTTGTTATGAATTTTATGGATTTCAAGATCTGTGTCTTTTATGTAGTCTTTTATTTCCTTGTAAAGACCTTGCCAATGCGGACCGCTTGAAACTGTTGCAATTACAAAATAATCAGTCCAGCTGTTGAGCTCAGAAACATCAAGAACACAAACATCCGTGCCTTTTCCATCTTCCATTAGCTTGGCAATTTCCAGCGCCATTTCTTTTACAGTTTTTTCCATTTTTCCTCACTCGGACGATTTAGAAGAACTTCCTTTTACAAAACGTCCATTGAAATCTTTGCCCAAAATAATTGTAAAGTCAGCCTGAGCAGCACTTGTGGAATCAGCATTTTCCGGCATAACTTCCTCGTCAATTATATTTGTGCAATGAATAAAATTTCCTAAAGTTTTTGCAGCTTCAGAGTTTCCAATATGATTTATAATTTCAGTTTTTTCATAGTCATTACGGTCGGCATTTTTTGTTTCAAGGACTTCATATCCCGCGCTCTGCAAAAGGAAAGAAGTATTGCGCGCAAGTCCCTGCTCCGTTGTTCCATTTTGAATTACAAGAACATAAACACGGTTTTGATTTCCAAGATCACCCGAAACAAGAGAACTTATAGCCTGATTTATAACATCCTTTATGAGCTGACCGTCATAATACGGAAACAAAAGAGTCTGGCCGTCAACAGTTCTTAAACTTCCTGTTATAGTCTGAATTGAAAACCGCTCGGTATCAATCAAAGAAAGCTTTTTCATCAAGTTATAGAAATTCTTCTTGTCTATGTTTGTTTTGATTTTTTCCTCATAAACTGAAAAATTATTCTTTGCAAAAATAATATTGCGGTTTTCTTTTAATGCATAAATAAGGGAAACAAAAACAGCCTGACGCCTGTCCTCAACATCGCTTGCATTTTCAGACGGACTTTTGTACATAATATAGTCATGGATTTTATCTCCATCCAAAACGACAGCACCGCTCGGAAAAAGGCAACGCATTCCGTTTTCATCGGTTTCGTCAACAGGAAATGAAATAAAAACATTCAGTCCGCCAAGATAATCTGCAAGCAGCTCCAAGTCTGAAAGCTTTATTTCAATTGTAAAAGGAATTTTCTTTCCGATAAGTTTTTCAATTTCGTCTTTATAAGAAGCAAGACCTTTTTCCTTGTAAACTGAATCAATTCTGTCCACTCGTCCAAGGCTTTTATAAATCGCGCCGGTATTTCCCAAAATATCAAAAGCGGATGCCTGTCCTGTCTGCGGATAAAAAACGAGAACATCAGTTGAAAGTGCGTTTCCGTCATCATCCTTTAAAATCCAAAGGCTGTTTATAACAGGATTCAGCTTAAGATTTTCTTCAATAGGATCCATACGAAGCGATAAAACGATAAAGCCAACAACGCCAATAATAATCACAAGAATAGTAAGAAGAAAAATTCCATTTCTTTGTTCTTTTGAAATACTCATTTTTACAATTCCTAAAGCTTAACTGGCACGCAGAGAATTTTCAGTAGCAATCTGATTTTTTAAGTCCGTTTCAAATTCATAGCTTGGCTCTGCAATTTTTTTCTGCTTGCTTTTTAGATATTCCATGTTTTCCTGAACAACAAAAAGAGTCATTTCATTCAGCGGCATGGAAAAAATTTTTTTTCTATATTCTTCTGTTGACTGCGGACGTCCGGGCTCAACTTTGTCAGCAACATAAATAATCTTTGCAAGAAGACACAAACCTAAGCCGCCAAGTGTATGGTTCGCAACTGCCTGAATAACATCAGGATTTTTTACAGAAAATTTTTCTTGAAGCAAGACTGCAGCCGCTCTTCCGTGCAAAAGTGAAGGCTTGTTTTTTTCAATTTCAGAAATAGACTTTCCGTCTTCAGATGCAAGAGAAAGAATTTCAGAATCTTCCATATTCTTGCAAATATCATGGGCAAGGCCTGCAAGATAGCCAATGTCTTTGTCGTAGCCGAACAAGCCGCACATAAAAGCCGCCGTTTCCGCAACACGGACAGAATGCTCAAAGCGTTTTTCCTTCAATACAGACTTTGCATATTTCCTGATTTTTTCTATAAGCTGTTCAGTTTTTGCTTCCATACAAATTACCGTCAATAATATACTTGAAAACTTTTGAAGGCACAAGATATTGAAAAGCCATTTTATTTGCAGCCCTAAACCTTATGCTAGTTGAGCTTACTGCGAGCGGCTCATTTTTCAGGAAAACCGCATTTTTAAAAAGCGGTTCATCTTCTATCCAGAATTCTTTTTCTGCACAATCATCTGCTTGTGAATATTTTCCGGTCGCTTTGTTCTTAAAATTTTTATCTTCAGTCTGAAAAGGTCGTTCCGCCAAAATCAGCTCGCATTTTTCTACAAGCAAAGACGCATTGTTCCAGAGATGAAAAGTCGAAAATAAATCTCTGCCGATTACAAGTCCTATTTTTTCAGGCTTGTATTTTTCTTCAATGAAGCAGACTGTATCATAAGTGTACGAAATTCCTCCACGCTGAATTTCACAAGGCTCTATTTCAAAGCGCGGATCGTCTTGGCAGGCAAGTTCAACCATTTTCGCACGTTTTTCAGGCGGCAAAGCTCCGTTCATGTTTTTATGAGGCGGAGAAAAAACCGGTACAAAAAGAACTTTGTCATATCCAAGCGAAACGCAAATTTCGTCCGCCAAAGCAAGATGCCCAATATGAATCGGATTGAAACTTCCGCCCAAAACTGCGATTTTCATTTTCAGCTTTCACTTCCCGGAAACTGAACTTCCATTGAATCATCCACGGAACGGCTAGACAAAAATGAGCTTTTTGCAGGCACAGAATTTTCTTCGATAGCAGGCTTATTAAGAACCTCCATTTTTTCAATAAGCGAAATTATTTCAAGCCGAGTTTCGTTCATGTTTGTTCTTGCCGCAACAGAAACCGCAAGAACTTTTACATCAGGCTCTTTGCTTTGGATTTTTTCCTTTACTTTCATTGCATTTTCGAGCGCACCTTCGATGTCAATTTTATTGCAAAGGACAATTCTTGGCTTCTTTGTAAGTTCCCTGCCAAAACCGTCAAGTTCCTTTAAAAGCAAGTCATAAGCTTCAAGGAAATTTTCATCGCTGCAGTCAATCATAAACAAAAGCCCGGCAGTTCTTGAAATGTGCTTCAAAAATCTTATGCCAAGACCAGCACCTTCAGATGCTCCTTCTATTATTCCGGGAATATCCGCAATAATAAAATCCTTGTCATCGCCAGCATGAAGCACGCCAAGATTAGGAATTTTTGTTGTAAAAGGATACGGAGCGATTTTCGGACGCGCATTTGTAAAAAAATCCAGCAAGCTTGATTTTCCTGCATTTGGAAAACCAACAAGACCAATGTCCGCCATAACAGAAAGCTCAACACGCAAAACTCTTTCCTGCCCCGGCGCGCCTTTGTTTGCAATGCGCGGAGCTTGGTTTGTGCTTGACTTGAAATGCACATTTCCCCAGCCACCGTTTCCGCCTTTTAAGAAAACAAACTGGTCGTCCTCGCTTTCAACAGTAAAGTCATGAATAAGCTCGCCAGTTTCATTGTCGCGGATTGTAGTTCCGGGAGGAACTGGAATCACAACATCATCGCCATCTTTTCCATAGCGGTTCCAGCCCTGACCGTCGCCACCGTTTTTCGCTTTCAAAATCGGGTGATACCTTAAATGGGCAAGAGTTCTAAGATTCCGCTTTAAACAAAAAATCACATCTCCGCCACGTCCGCCATCTCCGCCGTTTGGTCCGCCGTTTGGAATATATTTTTCACGTCTAAATGAAACACAGCCGTTTCCGCCTTTTCCAGAACGGACAGTAATAACAGCCTCATCAGCAAATTGAATCATCGTTGCTCCCATAAAAAAAGCCCAGCAAGGACAATTATTCCAAGCCGGGCATTTTAATTATTTTAGAAAATTTCAAATCCTAAAGACAAAAATTTTCTTTATTAGTTGGCAGAAACAGGTTCAACTGAAACAAGTTTGCGATTCATGCGCTCTGTGTATTTTACTACACCGTCAACAACTGAATACAAAGTGTCATCTGTTCCACGTTTTACATTGCTGCCAGGATGAATACGAGTTCCACGCTGTCTTACAAGAATAGAACCGGCAGTAACTTTTTCTCCACCAAATCTTTTAACGCCCAAATGTTTAGGGTTTGAATCGCGGCCATTTTTAGCACCGCTACCGCCTTTAGTACGTCCCATTTTAATCCTCCGCCGGCATAAACCGGACTATTATTCAATTATTTCTTGAAACCGCACATTATCAGGATATTCAGCAGAAAGTTTTATAAAAGCAAATCTTATAAAATCCCCAATGCATTTCAAGCGTTCCACAGCAGAGACTGCGGATTTTTCAACCCGAAACTCCAAAAAGCCACGGGTAGAAGTGTCAGCATTAAAAACAAGCCCTTTTGTACTTTGAAGCAGTTCAACTGATGTGCTAAGAATTATGGATTCAGCAGCACAAACAATGTCCTTGCCCTTTTCAGCAAACGAAGCATGGCCAAAAGCTTTTAGGCTTTTCAACGCTCCATCTTTGCCGCAAACCAAAAGAACTTCCGTCACTTATGCCAAAACAACATCCTGAACAGTAACTTTTGTATACTGTTCGCGGTGTCCAATAAGACGATGGTAGTCTTTCTTTGACTTGTATTTGAATACGAGAACTTTCTTGTCCTTGAAAGTTTCTCCAACTTTTACAGTAACTTTAGCGCCCTTTACATAAGGAGAACCGACAGAAACTTTATCGCCATCACTTACAAGAAGAACTGTATCGATTGTGATTACATCGCCATCTTTCGCATCAAGCTTTGACACTTCAAGAACAGCGTCTTTTTCTGCCTTGTACTGATTGCCTTTGAATTCAACAATTGCGTACATTTTATAAACCTCTAAATTTTTTTTACCCCAAGGAGTAACGGGTTCCTTGAAAGCATTTCAATAATTAGTAAGATATTTTAACAAATTTCATAAACTAAGGTCAAGAGAATTTCTGCCGATAAATAAAAAATTCAGACTTTTAATTTACCGCCGCATTTTCAAACTTGTTTCATAAAATTGAAATTTTCATGAAGTTCATATAAAATGAAATTATGGAATTTGACTTGAAAAAGCTCCCGTGTTTTGGAGTTGCAGGAAATTTTACAGGACATCTGGAACAGGCCGGAGAAGCCGTTGAGTTTCAGAATGTAAAGACAAAAGAAAAAAATGCGCCAAAAGCAATTTTTCCAACATATATACCGAACGCAAAGAATCTGGTGCCGGAATTTCTTGGAACATTTCCGTTTGACTCAGGCAAAATAATTTTTCCGCACGGAGAAGAAAAACTCCAGATTGAACCGGAATGCGCATTGATTCTAAACGCTGAATGGAACGGCGCAAAACTTAAATCTCTTGTTCCCGTGAAATTCGGAGCGTCAAACGACTGCTCAATCCGCAAACCAGGCGCAAAAAAAATCAGCATGAAAAAAAACTGGGGCAAATGCAGTAAAGGACTTTCTGAAAATTTAATCAGCATTGACGGATTTTTCGAAAAAGGAAACATTGCAAAATATAGAATCGCCTGTTTTCTTTTTAGGGACGGAAAAATCTTTGAATACGGAGAAGACAGCCCGGTAAAAGGCTACAGTTACATTTTTGAAAAGCTCACAAATTGGCTCATAGAAAAATTCAACACACAAAAAGATGAGGGTACTGCGGAAAACGTTGGAAAATATCTTGTCTCAATCGGTTCGCCTGAACAAATAATGGTTTCCATAGGAGCTACGCGCTATACCGAATTCGGGGAAACAAATTTCCTAAAGGACGGAGACGAAAGCATTGTCATTCTTTATCCTGATAAATACTCAAATACTGAAATTAAAGAAATGGCAGCCGAAAATTCTTTTTCCGATAAAGAAATAAGCGTTTTAAGGCAAAAAATAATTTTGCAGTAGATTAAACCGCCGGATTTTGAAAAACAAAAATTCAGCGGCTAATATTTTACTTTGAACAGATACAAATGCTGTTCTTTAAAAAGTCCAGTGCTTGAATTGCGTCCATTCCTTTTTTGTCTGCATATTCAAGAATCTGGGCAACTTTTGACATCAAATCAAGGTTATGCTCCGACATTTCATTCCATAAAATTATAAGTTCTGCACGGTCTTTTAAAATTCCAGCCGCAATACAAAAAGACTTTACACCTACAGACATCGCAACATGAACAGACACATTTCCAAACTTTGTCTCCTCTCCTGCAGCCTCATCATGCTTCTGCAAATCACTGATTACAAGCTGCCTGTCCATAACACAGTTTGAATCGACTGCGTCAACCAAAGAGCAAAGAACTGAATTCTTTTCAGCATTTTTAATATTTCCAGCAGAGTAAAAAGACAACATAAAAATTCCTCCATAAAAAAAACAACGAGAAAGTATAAAAATTAAAAGTGAAAAAAAACTATGGGGAACTTTACAAGACAGAAGCTTGCTTTATTATAAAATCAATGTATTTATGCTTGACCGGAACAGCCAGCACATATAATGAAAAATCAACGTTCCTTTCAACTACAAGAAAAAAAAGATGTAAAAACGCAAAGCAAATTACAAAAGAAATTTCAAATTTTCTTTCTTCATGCACAAACGCTTCAACAGTGGAATTATCAAAAAAAGACAAAATAACTGCGCCTGAGTCATTTTCAAACCCAAGGGCGCATTTATTGGAGATTTTAAGTTCATGTCTGAACGCAGGATATAAAATCCACAGAAAAACTGAAAAAATAATTAAAATTGTATATAAAACTTTTTTCTGCATAAAATCTTAATCCAGGCACAAAAACAACAGAACCGCACTTTACAAAATGCAGTCCTGCCGTACAAAACTAAGCGCCGTAAGTCGCAATGAAAACGCCGGCAGCAATAGCAGTGCCAATTACACCAGCAACATTCGGTCCCATCGCATTCATCAAAAGGAAGTTCGAAGGATCGTATTCAAGTCCGACTTTATTTGAAACACGGGCAGCCATAGGAACCGCAGAAACTCCTGCAGAGCCAATAAGCGGATTGATTTTTTTCTTAAGGAAAAGATTCATGATTTTTGCCATTACAAGACCGCCGATTGTGGCAATTGCAAAAGCAAAAAGACCAAGAACAATAATTCCAAGCGATTCTTTCTTAATGATTTTTTCTGGAGTCATCTGGCTTCCAACACCAAGTGAAAGAAGAATTGAAACAATGTTCATAAGTTCATTTTCCATAGTTTTAGAAAGGCGTTCCGCAGCATGGCTTTCCTTTACAAAGTTTCCGAACGCAAGCATTCCAATCAAAGGACAAGCTGGCGGCAAAAGAAGAATTGAAATCACAAGAAGCAAAATCGGGAACAAAACTTTTTCTGTTTTTGAAACAGGTCTAAGCTGATCCATTTTTATCAGGCGCTCTTTTTTTGTCGTAAGAAGCTTCATAATCGGAGGCTGAATCATCGGAACAAGAGCCATATAAGAATAAGCAGCAACCGCAATAACCGCCATCATTTCAGGAGCAAGCTTTCCAGAAACATAAATTGAAGTCGGACCGTCCGCACCGCCGATAATTGAAATCGCACTAGCCTGAAGCATTGTATAGTCAGTTCCAAGGAAAGCGTTCATAAATGCAACACCGAAAAGCGTAAAGAAAACACCGAATTGGGCAGCACCGCCAAGCAATGCAGTTTTTGGATTTGCAATAAGAGGACCAAAGTCAGTCATCGCGCCAATTCCCATGAAAATAAGCATCGGGAAAAATTCATTTCCAACGCCAGCACTGTAAATTATATGCAGCATTCCATGAGGAGCGTCTCCCATTGCCGCGCCCGGAATATTCACTAGAACAGTTCCAAATCCAATCGGAATAAGAAGAAGAGGCTCAAACCCCTTGCCAACCGCAAGATAAATAATAAGGAAACCAATTGCAATCATAATCAAAGACTGCCAGCCCGGAGCTTTAGGAGCTTCGTCAAACGGATTGTTTTCTTCCGCCACAAGCTGAGCTTCTGCCTGCGCCTTTTCCAACGCAAGTTCTTCCGCTGTAGGCTGATGAATCATTTTATATATTCCAGTTGACTTTCCAATGTTCTTTAAAAACTTTGAAATAGAAATATCATACTTTCCATTCCAGTTTTCAGTTCCTTTTATTACGCGTTCCATTCCAGAAGCTGGAGCTGGCTTGTCCTGCGCAAAAGTTCTTGTTGTAAATGAAAGAACCGCAGCAACCGCCATAATCGAAAGCATAATAAATGCAATTTTTGTATTTTTAATTTTCTTTGTATCAGGCATATTTTTTCCTTAAAAAAACTTCCGCCGCTTCTAAAAAAACGGCAGATAATCTTAGCAAATTTCAGCTACTGGCTGACCATTTGTAAGCTGAGTTCCGGCACTTGCAAGGAAGTGAACTTTTCCGTCAACAGGAGCCTTTATTTCAAGTTCCATCTTCATTGACTCAATAATAACAACATTGTCGCCTTTCTTTACAGCAGCGCCTTCAGCAACAGCAGTTCTAAGGAATACGCCGGCAACTGGAGCATTTACTTTTGTTCCATTGCCAGATGAAACTGGAGCAGCTGGAGCCGGAGCCGCTGGAGAAGCAACAGGCTTAGCAACTGGAGCAGGCTGAACAACAACACCGCCAATAGCAGCAAGAACCTGTCCGCTTTGAATCTGTGTACCTGGAGCAACAGAATAAGTGATTGTTCCATCGGCTGTAGCTTTAACTTCAAGCTCCATCTTCATTGATTCAATTATTATTATAGTCTGCCCTTTTGAAACTTTTGTTCCGCTTGCAAAGCACTGCTTGAGCAAAGTTCCGGCAACAGGAGCTTTTACATCAACTCCGCCTGTGGCAACCGGAGCAGAAACAGTAGCCGGAGCAGCAGTTCCTGTCCCAACAGAAACCGAATAAGGAGTTCCATTTACTGTAACAGAACCGTTTCCGTCTGAAGTTACATTGTATGCAGAACCGTTAACCGTGATTGTGTAAGAGCCGCCCTTTGAAGCAGGTTCAGCAGCCGGAGTTTCTTTCTTTGCAAATGCAGTCGCAGCGTCAACAGGACCGTTTGCTCTTTCCTTAAAGAATTTTGGAGCAACTTTCGGGAACATTGCATAAGTAAGAGTATCCTCGTCGCTTCCATCACCGCCATTTTCCTTTGCTTCCTTAACCATTTTGTCCCATTCAGGCTCAATTTTGTCAGCAGGACGGCAAGTAACAACTTCTTTCATATTATTCTGGGCAAGAGCCTTTTTTACGAGATCCGCATTTGGCTCCGCAGGAAGTTTTCCATACTTTCCAACCAAAAGATCGCGGAATTCGCCAGTCATTCTTTCATAGCGTCCAAAAAGAACATTGAAAACAGCCTGAGTTCCAACAATCTGCGATGTCGGAGTTACAAGAGGAACATATCCAACATCTTTCTGTACAATCGGAAGCTCTTTTAGAACATCGTCCATTTTGTTAGACGCGCCCTGCTGCTTAAGTTGACTTTCTAGATTTGAAAGCATTCCGCCTGGAACCTGGGAAAGAAGAATACGGGTATCGGCTCCAAGGAAAGAAGATTCAAGTGAAGAATAATGCTTGCGGACTTCGCGGAAATAAGCGGCAATTTCAAGAAGAGCCTTTGTGTCAAGTCCTGTATCATACTCAGTTCCCTTGAGCATCTCAACAACAGTTTCAGTTGGGGAATGGCTTGTTCCCATAGACATTGAAGAAATAGCAGTGTCAAGAACATCCGCGCCGGCTTCAACCGCCTTAAGTTCTGTAGCAACAGAAAGTCCAGTTGTCGCATGAGAGTGGATTTCAATAGGAAGATCGCAGGCTTTTTTAATGGCAAGAACCAAGTCATAGGCTTCATAAGGCTTTAGAAGTCCAGACATATCTTTTATACAGATTGAATCCGCGCCGAATTCAGCGTAAGTTTTTGCAAGGTCAGCATAAACCTGATTTGTATGGAAAGGAGTAACTGCATAGGAAATTGCCATCTGAACATGTTTTCCTGTCTTTTTTGCAGCTTTTGTAGCGCGCTCAAGGTTGCGAGGGTCGTTGCAGGCATCAAAAATGCGGAAAACATCAATTCCGTTCTTTGCGGCAGTTTCAACAAACTTGTCAACAACATCATCAGCGTAATGGCGGTATCCCAAAAGATTCTGTCCGCGCAAAAGCATCATAATCTTATTATTTGGAAGAGCCGCATGGAGCTTGCGAAGACGCTCCCAAGGATCTTCATTCAAAAAGCGTATACAAGAGTCATAAGTTGCTCCGCCCCAGCCTTCTACAGCCCAATAGCCGATTTTATCAATCATTCCGCAAGCAGGAAGCATATCAGCAGTTGTCATGCGTGTGGCATGCAAAGACTGATGGGCATCACGCAAAACAAGTTCAGAAATTCCAATTTTCTTAGACATAAATCAACCTCTTATAAAAATCTATTAATTACAAAGCTTTTTTATCTTTTAATACAGCGGCAATAGCGGCGACAACAGCTCCACTGTCTTCAGCAGGAACAGAAACAGAAGGAGAAGGAGCGGCAACTGGCTGCTCGCCGGCAGGCTCGGCGTCCCATTTCAAGGCATGTACAACGGCATGAAGCGCAATCATCGCCAAAATCATGATAATCAGAAAAAAGAAAACCACACCCATTCCCAGCAAAGTAAGAATTCCACTTTGACTGAACATTTCAAGAACTGTCATAGTTCCTCCCAAGAATAAAGATTTTATAGGAAAATAAATTTTTAAAACCGAATCTTTCCGCATTTTAGCAAAAAGATACAATTATAATATAGAGAAATTTCAAAAACTTTACAATTAGAGTAGAAAGAATTTATTCATCAACTGAACAACAGTTACGCAAAAAAAATCCGCCAGGAACAAATGAAACACGTTCAAATATTCCAAGCGGAAATTTCAATTTAAAGTTTCAGTCTAAACCCTGAACTGGCCAAGACGGCTGTCCATTACAGAAATATTTTCCTTTGTAGACTGCGCCAAGTCCGAAACATTCTGAGCTGCCGAACTTATTTGCCTTGCTCCCGCCGCCATTTCGTCCATGCTTCCAAGAATCGTAGAAGAAACATGCTGAACAGAATCCATTTCCTTGGAAACTTCAACAATTCCGCTGTTTACATCCTTGAATTTTCCGTTTACTTCAGAAGACTGGCTCCTCATGTCGCTAAGCGCGCTGAAAATCTGCCTAGAAGCATTTTCCTGCTCGTTCATGGCATTGTCAATTTCACGGATAATCGTATCGGTCGAATTCAAGTGCGTAACAATTTCACCGAATGCAGTCTGCGAATCCTTTGAAAGGGAAACAACATCTTTAATAGAAGAAGAAATCTGCTTTAATTCTGTATTGATATTTTTTGACTGCTGGCTTGAAGTTTCCGCAAGTTTTCTGATTTCATTTGCAACAACAGAAAATCCTTCGCCCGCTTTTCCTGCATGGGCGGCTTCAATCGCAGCGTTCATTGCAAGCAAGTTTGTTTCAGAGGCAATCTGCGAAATAATCTGGTTCGCCTGAATAAGCATTTTTGACTGGGCGGCAATTTCGTTGACTTTTCCGTCTACATTCGCAAGCTTTGTTTTTCCCTCGTCAACAGTTCCGCCAAGTTCCTTAAAGCTGTCAGACATTTTATGGACATTTGCAGTAACGGAAGAAATGTTTCCAAGCATCTCTTCAATTGCGGCGGAAGATTCAGAAATTCCCTGCGCCTGAGCTTCAATAAGGCCAGACAAATCTTTTATGCTTCCGGCAGACTTTCCAAGAATTCCGGTTGTATTTGAAACAGAAAGTGAAAGATTTTCTGACTGCCTTTTTACGCCGGTAATGTTCGCCATAATCTGGGCAGTCGCACTGGCCGATTCAGATGCGTTTGTTCCCAAATTCTGGCCGATTGAATCAAGGGAATTCTGAGCTTCGTTCAGTTCAACGATAATCTTCTGAATCATTTCAATAAATTTATTTATGTCAAGTGAAATATCATCAAATTCATTGTTCCATTTTATAGGCAAACGCGCCGTAAGATCCGCATCTCCAGAAGAAAGATTGCTGATTGCCTCTCCGACGGCCTTAAGCGGATTTATAATTTTTGCAATCAGAATAGCCACAAGAATCAGAATAATAACAGCCGCGCACAAAACTGTAGCAATAAGAATCCGCAAGAATATGGAATAAATTATTTCATTCACAAGCGAAACTTTCTTGCCAAGGAAAAGAGTTGTCAAAAACCGGCCGTCGTCATATTTTAAAGGAAAATAGTATGTAAAGTAATCATCACCATTAATTTTAGCATTGTACAAAGTCTCTTTACCGGAAGAAGCCCTTTCTATCGGAGTCTTGTCAGCAATTTCCGTTCCAAGCATTCCCTCCAGCGAGGTAAAGGCCCTTTTTGTTCCCTCAAAAATTGTAAAGTTGCAGTCTGTTGATTTTGAAATGCGCTCAACAAATGAATTGTTCAGTATTTCCTTTTTAGTAAAGAACGCACCCACAACTTTTCCGTCTGACTCCAAAGGACGGCCGCAGATATATGAAACAACACCGTCAGCCTGCACAAAATCAGAAAAATGTTTTCCCTCAAGGATATTTCTTTTATTCTGGTCGTCTATTCCATGCATAACTCCTGCGTTTATTGCAGTTCCGTCAGTTCCCACAAAAGTGCAGGCATCAAACATAGAAGCGGCAATGGCATTGCTGAAAGTATCACGTATTACTTCTGGCTTAGAAAGTCCAAAAATTGAGTAAATGTCTTCAAGTGTTTTTAAAGTATACAATGTCGAATCTTTGCAGGTTTTCTTAAAAATATCAATTTCCTCATAAACAATTGAAACGCTGCTCTTTAATGACTTGTTAAAATAATCAGAGAAATCGGTTTTTATTCTGGAATAGACAATAACAGAAAGAGCCGCGGCATAAACCGCAAGCCCAATAATATTCGACAGCATAAGAACCGCCGAAATTGAAAATCTTTTTTTCATAGTAACCCCATACAATTATCTACCCCCCCCGCCCATACAGCGCAAACCTCAACTTTTTATATCGTGCAAGTATAGCATAACCATAAAAATATGCAACCATAAAAATTAAATCTCACAGGGCAAACGCATTATAAATGTATTCAGCATAAAACTGGCTTTCAGTCACGGTTTCCTGGTTCAAAATCGCGCAATAATGGGGATGTCCAATAAGTATCTTTTTTGTCATTCATAGGCTTTTATAGACTTGACCCGAAATTCTAAATGCATATATTACAATCATTTAGAAATTGTTCAGCAATGACATTCAGAACTTATTGGACATCCTCTGATTGTTGCAAAGCAACTATAGAATTGCCCGCTCACGCGGTCGCAACAATCAGAGTGTTTTTGCCCCAGGAACCGTTTCTTCGCGCAAACTTTACTTAAATTATTTATAATGCGTTTGCCATGTTGAATCTCATTCCCATGCTAGACACGGGAATATTTAATAGATTTTCGGGTCAAACACGAAGATGGCACTTTTTACAATAAAGGCAACAAACTGATTTCAACAAAGAAGAAGATTTTGTTTATTTATCAACTTGATTTTTTCTATTAAAATGCCGAAAATTTAAAAACGGACTCTTTATGAAAACAAAGAATTTTATTTTATACACAGCTGCAATAATCTCATGTGCCTGCATTTTCGGGCAAAGCTACATAGAGCAATTCGATTTTTCCACGGAAACTGCAGAACCTGCTCCATCCGTCTACGTTCCATATTCAGACATAGAAATTGAGCATGAATCAATCATGGCGGCAAAAGCCCAAGGACACGTTTCAGAAAAAGATGCCGTAATGACATCTTCAAGCTTTGTAAACTGGACGAAAAACACATTTGCTTCGGACGTGGCTTTTAATATCGAAAAAGCGGGAATTCCACTTCCAAGCGGAAAATCAACTTCTGTAAAAGAAATTGAAATGAAACTTCCGATTCTTGTAAAAAATCCGCTGCTTTCTCTTTATGTGGACGACACAAAAACTCTCGGCGACCTTGTTCTTGACGGAACTGTTACACTTGAAAGCCTCACCAGAATTATAGACAACAGCAAAAAGACTCCGGCGGTATTTACAAAAGACGGCCTTCTTTTAACAAAACACACAATCGACATGAACGACATTTCTTCAAGCCTTGTAAAGCACCACACTCCATACAAAAAAATGCAGCCGATTGACCAAGTCGCATCCAGGGAATACACAGGAATTGTTCTTGACGCGCGCGGCTCTTTGCCAGTCCATGGAGAATTTATAGAAAGCGAAGTTTATCCGTGCCTGTTCCCAAAAGTCTGGACAGAAGACATGGAGCTTTTTTACGAGCGAAACATGGTTCAGCCTGAAATAGCAAAAAAATCAGGAATCGTAAAATACTCAAGCTCAGATTTTATAGAAGACTATGACGGAAGAGCCGGAAAAGATCCGCTTTGGATTACCGTAAAAAAAGTATACGGAATAAACAGATGCGACCCTGTGATTTCAAAAGAAGACTATTTAAAGATTGCTTCCGTTGAAAAAAATGTGGAGCTTCTAAAGAAAGGAAAAGTTGTAATTCTTTTGGACAAGGAGCAGCTTGAGCATAAAGTTTCTGTACCTAAAAAAGACAAAAATTATTACATCGCATATCACCAGATAAAAAAATATTTCTTTGAGCGAAAAATTCCAGACGTTGACCTGAACGAAGTCCTAACAGGAATTCAAATTACAATGCAGAACCTGCGCTTTATCGCTGATTCTTATGAGCTTCTTCCGCAGGAAAAACCGCGCATTGCCCAGATTGCAGAATCGCTTAAAAAAGCCACATCTTCCGGCGAATACACAATTCTGATTGAAGGACACACAGCTGATGTAAACAAGCCGAACGGGCAAATGACATTAAGCATTCAGCGCGCACAGGAAATAATCAAGGAGCTTGTTTCAAACGGAATAGACAAAAACTTATTCACGTACAGAGGATTCGGCGGAACAAAGCCAGTCGCAGACAACAGCACTCCTCAGGGAAGAGCCTTAAACCGCCGTGTAGAAATCATAATCATGCCAAAAGGCAGCTACATTCTAAGAGAATAGCATGAACCAGTTTTCACGCTCAGAGCTTATTTTTGGCAAAGAAGGAATTGAAAAGCTCAACCGCTCAAAAGTCGCAGTGTTCGGAATCGGCGGTGTTGGAGGATATGCGGTTGAAGCCTTGGCAAGAGGCGGAATCGGCAGTTTTGATTTAATTGACAGCGACACAGTAAGCCTTACAAATATAAACCGCCAGATTATAGCCACGCACAAAACAATAGGACTTTACAAAGTCGATGTTGCAAAAGAGCGCATTCTTGAAATAAATCCACTGGCAGAAGTAAAAACACACAAAGTTTTTTTCACGCAGGAAACAAAAGAAACATTCGACTTTTCAAATTATGACTATATAATAGATGCAATTGACACTGTCGCAGGAAAAATCGCACTTGCAGAAGAAGCACAAAAATTCGGAACAAAGATAATCAGCTGCATGGGAGCCGGAAATAAAATAGATCCCACACAGCTTGAAGTTTCGGATATTTACAAAACCAGCGTCTGTCCTCTTGCCCGCGCAATGCGAAAGGCCTTAAAAGAGCGAGGAATAAAAAAACTGAAAGTCGTGTACTCCAAGGAAGAGCCTGTAAAAATAATCTATGACAGTTCCGCGGAAACAAAAGGAAATGCAGGAAGACCAGCTCCCGGAAGCACATCATTTGTACCGTCCGTAGCCGGCTTGATTATCGCAGGCGAAGTAATAAAAGACCTTGTAAAGTCCTAGAACTTGCCGGAACAAAGCATAAGAAGACCTTCAACTATAGCCTCATGTTCATTCGGAGCAATTCTTTCATATAGGGAATCTGGAGTGTCGCCTGGCATTACAGGAACTTTTTTCTGCACAAGAATTTTTCCTGTATCGCATCCGCCGTCCACAAGATGAACAGTGCAGCCGCTTTCCTTTTCTTTTGCGGCAAGAACAGCCTCATGGACATTATGCCCCCACATCCCTACTCCGCCGAATTTAGGCAAAAGAGCCGGATGAAGGTTTATAATCTTATTCTTATATTCCTGAATTATTTTTCCCTGCAAAACGCTCAAGTAGCCTGCAAGAACAATTCCGTCAATTCCGCGGAGCTTGCACTCTTCAAGAACAGCATCAGAAACCGCCGCATTTTTTTCTTCACGCGAAGCTTTTTGAGCCGCTTCTTTTCCCATCACGGAAAAAGGACTTTTTACAACGCAGTCAATTCCGGCAGTTCTTGCACGTTCAAGCGCATAGGCATTTTTTGTGCTTGAGATAACAACGCAAATCTTGTAAGGACAGTCCGCATGGGATTTCTGATAATCTATAAGAGACTGAAGGTTTGTTCCTCCGCCTGAAACCAAAACAGCAGCCTTAAACATAGAACTGTGTCATTTCCTTGCTGCCCTTGAAGTCGCCCTTGATGACCTTGTCTGTGTGGCTGACGTAGCCAATCTCATAGGCTTTCATAACAGGAGCTCCCTTTACAGCGAATTTCTTTGCGTTCGCATTGAATCTCTTTAGGATTTCCGCAGCGTCCTTTTTGCTTACCGCAAGAACAAATCCGATTCCCATATTGAAAGTTGAGAAAACATTTTCCGGATCTGCGCCGCGCTTTATAAGTTCATCAAAAATCTCCGGAACTTCCCAGGAATCTTTCTTTATCATTGCAACAAGCTGCTTTTTGCCCTCTTTTGCGTGAGGGAACATACGCGGAACATTTTCATAGAATCCGCCGCCTGTAACGTGAACCATTCCATGAACACTTGAACGGAACTTGCTCAAAACGTCCATAACCGGGCGCACATAAATGCGTGTAGGAGTAAGAAGAACTTCTCCGATTTTTCTTTCTTTTCCGCCGATTGTAATTTTCTCCTCAAAATCTGTAACAAGCTTTCTGATTAAAGAATATCCGTTTGAATGCGGACCAGTAGAAGAAAGACCGATTAAAACATCGCCTTCTTTTATTTTGCTTCCATTAATAATGTCAGATTTATCTGCAACGCCAACTCCAAAGCCAGCCAGATCATATTTTCCATCATCGTAAAAACCTGGCATTTCAGCAGTTTCACCGCCAAGAAGAGCGCAGCCTGCATCCACGCAGCCGTCAGTTACGCCTTTTACAAGCTCGCCGGCAACCTTTGAATCAAGCTTTCCGCAGGCAATATAATCAAGGAAAAATGAAGTCTTTACGCCGCTGCAAAGAATGTCATTAACGCTCATTGCAACACAGTCAATTCCAACTGTGTCATAGATTCCCATCTGAAAGGCAATGTCCAGCTTTGTTCCAACTCCATCTGTTCCAGAAACCATAACAGGATTCTTCATATTCTTTGGAACTGCAAACATTCCATTGAATGCGCCAAGCTCGGTCAGCTGACCAGGGATTCTTGCACGCTCAGACTGCTTCTTGTATTTGTCAACAGCCTTGTAGCCCTCGTTAACATCAACGCCAGCTTTCTTGTAGTCAAATTTTTCCGCCATTATTCCGTTCCTTAAAAAAATTATTTTTATAATATACAGTTTATTTTGTTATTATTCAATTACAAGAAAATTGACACAGTAAAATCGAGAATATCAATATAATCTCCGCAAAGCTAAAGCCGCAGTGTCATTGCTGTGTTAAGAGTTCCTAAAAACAGAACTTGACAAAATAATACTGTGTGAAATAGAATTTATTCATGGAGGCGAGCCTATGGCTACAATAATGGAAAAGGATGTTCTCCTGGAACTTGTTTCTTACAGCCTTGCAATGCTGCACAACAAAGAGGATTCAGCAGACGTTTCTAAGAATATAAGAAATCTGAGGATTATGAAAAAAAATCTTATAAATACAGAATTCGAAAAGATAGATTTTCAGAAAACGCGGAATCTGATACGAGGTCTTGAAACAGTATGAATTTTATAGTTGGCGAGCTTAACTGCTCAGAACAGGAATTTTCAGAAAAAGTAAAAAAAGTCTGGAAAGATATTGTTGAGGATGACCCATTTATTTCTGCTGCTCAGGAATCTCCAGAGGGCTTCGTTCTCGGCGGCCAGCCAGGAGCAGGAAAAACAACGCTCACAAATATGCTTTCCGCAAGATTGAACAAGAACATAATTTCCATCTCCGGCGATGACTTCCGCCCATATCATCCTCATTTTGAGGAAATCCAGAGCCTTTACAAAGAGGAGTCGCCGAAATACACATCGAAATTTTCAGGACGCATGACAGAGGAGCTTATAGACAAGGCGGTTTCTGAAAAATACAACATTGTTGTCGAGGGAACATTCCGCACTTCTGCGACACCTGTCTCGACACTGAAAAAGATGAAACAGGCCGGATACAGGACTGGAATCGCGATTCAGATATGCGACAAGGAGACCAGCTGGAAGTCGTGCCAGGAACGCTATGAAAAAATGAAGGAGACAAATCCGCTTTTGGCAAGGGCGGTTGACAAGGCTCATCACAACCTTGTGATAAGACAGCTTCCAGAAACGATAAAGTCAGTCTATGAATCAGGCTTTGCCGACAGCCTTGAAATTTATGAACGTTTCCCGAAAGATGGCACATTTGCTGTAAGAAAAATATTCTCTTCCGAAGACGGAAAGCCCCTTGATATCAAAATGATTGAGGATGTCCTTGAAGGAAGAGCCGACTATAATAAAATGTCATAAGATTATCCAGTCAAACCGAACAATGGCAGTCTAATCGAAAAATATTATAATAATTTCAGAATATAATCGAAAAATATTATAATATTTATTGATTAGCCTAGTTTTTTCATCTATATTAACATCATGACTGAAATTCAACGCGATTTAAAGAGCATTCTTAAATCAAGAATCGGAAAAGGGAAAATTATAATATTAATTGGACCGCGCCAAGTAGGAAAGACAACTCTTTTTAAGTCAATGATTTCAGAAGCAGGCTTTTTAGACACGGCGCAATATTGGAACTGCGATGAAAGCGATGTGCGCTCCATGCTTACTAAAGAATCTTCTGCGCACTTTAGACCGCTTATCGGAAAGTCAAAATTCATTGTAATTGACGAGGCACAACGTGTAAAAAATATCGGGCTTATTTTGAAAATCCTCTACGAAAATTTCCAAGATGTGCAGTTCGCGGTAACAGGCTCTTCGTCCCTAGATCTTTCCAATACATTGAATGAGCCTCTGACCGGGCGAAAATTTGAGTACAATCTTTTTCCGTTTTCCACGAACGAGCTTGTTCATAATTCATCCATGCTTGATGAAATCAGGCAACTGGAAACCCGCTTAGTCTACGGATTTTATCCAGATGTTGTTAACAATCCCGGTGATGAAAAGGAGATTCTCTCAAACATTGTCTCAAGCTATCTTTATAAAGATGTATTTGAATTTCAGGATATACGAAAACCCGCTATTATAGAAAAACTTGTTCAGGCACTAGCCTTGCAGGTAGGAAGCGAGGTTTCATTCAACGAGATAGGCAGGTTGCTTGGAATTGATAGCCTGACTGTACAAAGATATATTGATCTGCTGGAAAAGGCATTTGTCATCTTTCATCTTCATTCTTACAGCCGGAATGTGCGAAATGAACTGAAGAAAAGCATAAAGATTTATTTTTACGACAACGGAGTAAGGAACGCTGTCATCAATAATTTTTCTCCGTGCAGCCTGCGCGCAGACATCGGCGGACTTTGGGAAAATTTTCTAATAAGCGAACGCATCAAGAATAATGCATTTCACAACAGAAAGGAAAAGTACTATTTCTGGCGCACAACCCAAAAACAGGAAATTGATTTTATAGAAGAAAAGGACGGAGTTTTTTCCGCCTTTGAATTCAAATACAGTTCAAAAAAATCCGGCGCAAAGTGTCCGCTTACATTCTCCAACAATTATCCTGAGATTCCATTTTCAGTAATTACCAAGGAAAACTACATCGAATTTATTACAGAAAATTAGCACGGCACTGCAACCAGAACATATTTATCGGATAATAATAATAAAACGTTTTTTTCATTCCCGTGCAAGCGGCACGGGAATTTCTTTTTGCACGGATCAGCTTCTATCTTCTCCACTTGTTGAATTTCATTCCCGGCGCAACAATGCCGCTGACAACCGCAAAAACAATTAAAACCGCCGCACCGCAGGCAATATAGTTTGCATACGGAATAACCTTTTTTAAGGCAGAAACCTTGCCTAAATGCTTTTCCGCAAGATTTACGAAAGGCAGCCTGTTTATAAAGCCGCCAGCCTTGCTCAAATACTCTTTTACATTCTTCTTCCTTATATAGATTACCATTTCTAACAAGACTGTCAAGAAAAAAAATCATTGTTATTTTTCTAAATAGGTCGAATGCCGAGTTTTTATAAAAACAGCTACTAAACAGTTATTCCTATGCTAACAAGGCTGTCATTGCTGTGCTTGACACTGCGATGTTTGCATAGCAAACTCTGTTAGCAATCTTGCTAACAGAGTATCGGGTTAAGCCCGATAATGACAGAACGCTATGCCTGATAATGGCACGGCGCAATGTAATTCCAGCATAGACTAAATGTCATTACAGAAGATTAAAACTTTCAGTCAGAAATCTTTTTTCCGCTAAGCTCGCCGGGAACAGAAATCGGATATTCGCCGGTAAAGCAGCCTTTGCAGAATCCATACTGCTCTGGATTGCATTCACGGCAGGCTTCCAGCATTCCTTCCGCACTGATAAAAGCCAGGCTGTCTGCTCCTATTTCCTTGCAGATTTCCTCTTCGCTGTGAATGCTTGAAATCAGCTCGCCTCTAGTTGGTGTGTTTATTCCAAAGTAGCAAGGAAATTTTACAGGAGGACTTGAAATTCTAAAGTGAACTTCTTTTGCTCCAGCGCGTCTTAAAATCTGGACAAGGCGGCGGCTTGTTGTTCCACGCACAATGGAGTCGTCGATTACAACAACTCTTTTTCCGTTCACAACAGACTTTACAGCATTGAGCTTTACAAAAACCATGTTCTCGCGCTCACGCTGAGTCGGCGCAATAAAGGTGCGTCCAATATATTTGTTCTTTATGATTCCGCTTGCATAGGGAATTCCAGCTTCCTTTGCATATCCCTGGGCTGCTCCAATTCCAGAATCAGGAACTCCAATAACGACATCCGCAGGAACTCCGCTTTCACGTGCAAGGCAGGCTCCCATTTTTTCACGTGCTTCTGTAACTGGGATTCCGTCGATTATGCTGTCCGGGCGCGCAAAGTAAACGTATTCAAAAACGCAAGTCCGTTTGGAAGTGCGCTCTCCAAATTCAAATGAAAGAACTCCGTCTTCATTTATTATTACAATTTCGCCAGGCTGAATGTCGCGAACATAAGTTCCGTTCACAGAGTCAATTGCGCAGGTTTCGCTTGCAAGAATCCAGCCGTTTTCAACTTTTCCAAGGCAGAGCGGACGGATTCCGTTTGGGTCTCTTGCGCCGATAAGACATTTTTCTGTTGAAACAACAAGCGCAAAAGAGCCTTTTATCATCTGTATTGTATCGGTCAGCGCGCGCTCAAGGCCTTTTTTGTAAGACTTTGCAATAAGCTTTAAAATAACTTCCGTGTCGCTTGTAGAAGAAAATGTGCTTCCTGAATCTTCAAGCATTTCGCGGAGCTGCTCATAGTTTACAAGCTGTCCGTTGTGGGCTACTGCAACCGCGCCGAGCTTTGACTTTAAAAGAAGCGGCTGGGCGTTTTCCAAAGACGCGCTTCCTGCTGTTGCATAACGGACGTGTCCGCAGGCAATGTTTCCTTTTAAGGCTTCAAGATTTTCCGGCTTAAAGACTTCCGCAGTTGTTCCCATTGCCTTGTGAATGGAAATATCTTCGCCGTTGCTTACTGCAATTCCAACACTGTCCTGCCCGCGGTGCTGCAACGCATAAAGCGCATAATAAGCCTGAGTCGCGGCATTAAAATCGCTGGCAGAATAAGCCACATATTCTTTTTTTTCTGGTTCACCTTGCTTAGGTGGATTCAAATAAATTCCGACAACACCGCATTCATCGCGCAGCTTGTCTTCCTCTTCTTCAACAAGAAATTCACAGCACTTCATTTTTTTTCCATTAGATATTTATATAGATTATCTGATCAAGCCCGATAATGACACAGCCCTGCACTGACAATGGCATCAGAAATTACAGTTCTATTCCTGAACCGCCGTTTGTTTCTGCATCAGCAGTCATCTTTGCGCGGAATTCTATAAGCTTTGTTTTTATTTCAGGATATTTGATTCCAAGGATTTCGAGCGCGAGATAAGCGGCGTTTTTTGCATTTCCGATTCCGACAGTTGCAACAGGAATTTGCGGCGGCATCTGAACAATAGAAAGGAGAGAGTCCATTCCTGCCAGTCCGTTTGATTTTCCCGGATTAATGCATTCAAGAGGAACGCCTACAACAGGAAGAACTGTGCGGCTGGCAATAACACCTGGAAGAGCCGCGCTAAGTCCTGCTCCAGCAATAATTACATCGCATCCTTCTTTTTCTACAGAAGCAATAGTTTTTACAAGCAAGTCTCCGGCTCTGTGCGCGGAAATAACATAAGCCTTGTATTCAACGCCAAATTCTTTTAGAACATCGGCGGATTTTTTCATTGTATCCAAATCAGACTTGGAACCTAAAAAGATAGCAACTTTCATACTGTAAAATATCACAATGAATAAAAGAAATCAACACAGCCCGTATTTTATTCCAGGGCAAACGCATTATAAATGTATTCAGCATAAAACTGGCTCCTAGTCACGGTTTCCTGATTCAAAATCGCGCAATAATGCGCTACACGCTGATTGTTGCAAAATAACTATAGAATTGCCCGCTCACGCGGTCGCAACAATCAGAGTGTTTTTGCCCCAGGAACCGTTCCTTCGCGCAAACTTTACTTAAATTATTTATAATGCGTTTGCCCTGTATTTTATTCGCCGGAATACGGAAGCAGAATTTCTGACATTCTGTTTATTTCCGCAGAAAGCAAAGTTGAAATCTGCTCATCCTGAATATAATTTACAAGCTCCTTTAAACATAAAATAACTTTTAAAAGAAGCTTTATGCCTGTTTCGTTTTCTTGAACAGAAGACACAAAACCAGAGTCTTTTCTTGCATTTTCCGCAGAAGCAAAAAGACCTTTATTTCCGGACAGGCGCGAAATTATATATTCAAGCTGAAGATTTGTTTTGCTTTCTAGGAAACTCTTTTTCTGCTGCTCAGGAAGATAACGGCACAAAGACTTTAATTTCTTAAAAAGCCGTATTTGGGAATTTTCCAAATTTCCTATTTGCTCTTCTACAGTTTCTGGTATTTTTTCATCACTTAATTCAGAAGACTCTATTTCTTCTTCAGCCTGAACTGACGCTGAAGTTTTTTCAGGCTCGTCGCTTTCCATAAAGAATTCCTGAGCCGCAAGGTCTTTTTCCTCTTCGGAAAAATCATCATCTTCAAAATTCAAGTTTTCATCTTCAAACAAGTCTGCGGAATCTTCAGTTGAACTATCAGTCTGTTCAGGCAAGTCAAAAACATCATCTTTGGAAAAATCTTCATCATCAATAAGTTCTTCCGGTTCAGAAATTTCTTCTTCTGGTGCAGGAGTTTCAGGTTCTGCTTTTTGCGGCGCAGGAATTTTTTCTTCCGGCATTTTATATTCACGCTTTTCTTCAGGCGGAATTGATATTACATCAGGCTTTTCTTCTTCCAAGTCAAAACTTTCTGTTTCAAAATCAGGCTCAAAAGAATTTTCTTTAGGCGCAGAAGATTTGTCGCCAGATGAAAATGGATTCTGCGCAAAAAAATCTTCCGCACTAGTCTCGTCCTCTTCAAGTCCGCCAACATCTTCGTCTTGATATTCTTCTGGAACTAAATTGTCAAGACCATGAGAATATTTTTCCTTGTCATCGTCTTCCGATTCAGCATCAAGTTTTCCGTCTGAAAAAACTTCCTCAACAGCGACTTCTTCGTTTTGAAGATTTTCAAAGTCATGCTCTGGTTCACCGGTAGATTCTGGTTCAGTTTCTATTTCAGTTGGAGCAGAAGGCTGCATTTCATTTTCAGAATAAGAAATCTCCGGTGATTCAGTTTTTTCACCAAGTCCAATTTCAAAGTTTTCATCCGCATCGCCGAATTCATCTTCAATAGAAGATTCTGCATTTGCAAAAATATTTGTAGAGTCAAGAAGCCTTTTGTTTATCCGTTCAATGCCGTTTTTCCAAGCTTTGCTTTCAGAATCGAATTTTTCAATCTGCCTGTAAGTGGACATTGCCTGCGTAAGATTTCCCTGCGCTTCATAGTTTTTTGCAATGGAATGAAGACCGTCAACATTTTCTGGATTTTGAGCAATATAGCGAAGATAAAATTCCTCGGCTTTTTTTAGATCACCCTTTTGAGAATAGCGCATTCCGCCTTCACGGTAAAAATCAGAGTAGCCAGGATTCATCGCCTTTATCTTTTTAAAGCAGCCGGAAGCCTTGCGCTCGTCTCCAATGCAAATGTAATACTGTCCAAGAAGATTCAGCACATGGAGATCATCCGGATTTTTTTCGTAGGCGCACTGAATTTTTTTTCCGGCTTCTTCAATCCTGTCTGCGCTCAAAAGAATATGCGCATACTGACAAAGCATAGATGAATCTTCTGGAGACGCATTTTCCATGCGACCCATTATTTCAAGCGCGTCTTCATTCCTTCCTGTTGACTCATAAGCAGATGCAAGTCCAGAAAGTGCCTTTGGAAATTCCGGGCGGATTTTTAATGCCTCATTGTATTCAACTTCCGCATTGTCAAAGTCGCTTTGCTTTGTGTAGACATCTCCAAGCTTTGTGTGCATGGCTGCGTCTTTTGGATTTAAGTTCAAAGCGTGTCTTACAAGCTCTCCAGCATTGCGTGTCTTGTTTTTTTTCAAAAGCAAGTCGGCGTAATTTTCTATAGCCTCAAGCCAGCCTGGTTTTGTTTTTAGTGCGGCTTCATATTCAGACTGTGCTTTTTCAAATTCTCCAAGAGCATCATAGCTTTTGGCAAGGTTCAAATGAAGAATCGGATGATTAGGGTCAATTTTAAGTCCGCGCAGATAAGAAGACACTGCGTCCTTATTCTGATTTTTCAGTGCGTAAATTGAGCCTATATGGTTGAACGCAAGAACGTCTTCCGGATTTTCTTCGACAACTCTGTTAAAGCAATTAAGGGCATCGTCATATTTTCCCATCAGCTTGAATGTAAAGCCCAAGTTGTAAAACGACTGGACGTTTGATTCATCTGAAATTACTGCCTGCTCAAGAACAGAAATAGAATCATCATATTTTTTAAGACGTCGGTAAATTCCTCCAAGCGAATTCAAGGCTTCAACATTTTTTGGATCAATGCGGATAATTTCACTAAAATATGCAAGTGCTTTTTCATCATCGCCGCTTTTCACATAGAGATTTCCCAATGAACTAAGAAGCTCAATGTTCTGCGGATCGCTTTTTAAAAGTCCTTTATAAATGCGGGCTGCCTGCTCAAAATCCCTGGAAAGAATCGCGGCGTTTGCCCTGTCCAAAATTCCATTGTTTCGCTTGCTTTCATTATCCATAATTTCTTCCTATTTTTTTGAAGGCCGGGCAAAAACTTCTTTGGAAAGCTCGCCCATAATTCTTGAGTCATATTTTGAGTAAGAGGCTATTGCAAAGTAATAAATTTTTCCGTTCCTCAAGCCGTTTAGTTTTATAGAAACAGAATTTCCTGCGTCAATAGGAGACTGACCTTCCAAGGCATCTCTGCCTAGATACTCTCCCGGCCGTTCTCCATAAAAAATATAGTAGCCGCCAACGCTGTCATCAACTGAATAAGGCCATGTCAAAACAACAGAGCCGTCCATTGGAACAGCCGTCAACTTGAACGGAGCAAGAGGAGAGGGAATTTCTTTGTAGTTTATACTTAGCTGTGTAACAGAAGGAGTACGTGAGCCTTTTCCATCTGGATATAATTCCGCTGCAATTTGAAAATAAAGACCGGAAACATTTTCAATTTTTTCTCCGGGCCTTACAGGAATCCATTCAGGAAAATCCTCTGTCCAGTTGTAAAAGTTGTCTCCGCTGCGGATAAAAAATTCAACTCCAGTTTCTGACGGCTTGTCCACAATCGCATTAAGGCTTACAACGCTTGAACCTTGGCTTAAAAGAATTGGTTCAGTCTCAAATCTTCCGCCTGAAATTTTATAGTTGTCAATTCCAAGGTCTTCTGAAACTTCGCTTTTTGATGTGCGCTGAATTCTAAAGTCGTCAATCAAGCCTGTATATTGCGGACAAATGTCAATGTCGGCAGGAACTCCCATAATCGGAGAGTAAACAGAGCCGCCAGCTTCATGCCCGGAAGTTGTAACGTATTTTAAATCTTCAAGTTTGCCGTTGATTCTGTATTCAAATGCGCCTGTGTTCTGATCAAAGTGAATCGCATGGTGCATCCAAATTTCTGGAATTATAGTTGTGTAGCTTGAAAGCGTTATTTCACCGCCGTTTTTTACATAGCCATTGAAAACATTCGTAAACGACCATTCAAGATGATTTCCAAAGAAACTTGCCGTTATCATCTGATAAAGCGGATAGCCTGCGACTGTTCTTGATGAACGCCAAGAAAAAACAATTTCTCCGTTTTCTGCAATTGAAGGTTTGAGCCAGAATTCAATTGTGATTGAGCCGCCCTGCCCTTGCTTTCCGAAAATCGTATCTTTTCCGCCGCGCAAACGTACTCCGCCAGTTCCGCGTGAAAGACCTGAATATTTTCCCATAAATGATTTTTCCGCAGAAACCAGAGAATTGCTTGTAACAGAATAATTTCCAGAAATGTCTTTTACTTCATTGTTTTCAAAATTAATAAGAAGATCCGTGTCTTTATCTAAAGGTCTGCTGTTGGTGGCAAGAACCATCGCGTCATAGCCGAACCTGCCCTTTCCCTGAACAATTCCATCCATTTTTGAAAGTGCCGGCCAGCCATCTTTTCCGCCAAGCACAATGGATTTTTCCTGAGCAAAGGCAGTATTCAAAAGCGCGAAAAAAAATGCTATAATTGCAGTCAAAATATTTTTATTCATAATATGAACGACCATAAAATAAATTCTACGCAAAAACTTTCACATAGAGAGATTCTTCATCAAACCGCGCTAAAAGCACCGTTAAAAAGCGGAGTTTATCTTTGGCGGAATGAAGAACAAACCGTAATCTATGTAGGCAAAGCAAAAAATTTAAAAAACAGACTCACTTCGTATTTCAGCGGAAACAAGGACATAAAGACAAGACTGCTTATAAGCCGCGCCCGCTCTATTGAGTATATTACAACCGACAATGAATATGAAGCTTTTCTACTCGAAAACAACCTCATAAAAAAATATTCACCGCGCTATAATATCAGCCTGAAGGACGGAAAATCTTATCCTGTAATAAAAGTTACAAAAGAAAAATTTCCGCGTCTTTTTAAAACAAGAAACATAACGCATGACGGCTCTATTTATTTCGGACCATTTCCTGACGCCTCGGCATTGGATTCATTTTTAGAAACGCTCTATGAAATCTATCCGCTGCGAAGGTGCAAAAAATTCCGCGAAAAAAATTTTCCGTGCATGTATTATCATATAGGAAGATGCAAAGCCCCGTGCTGCAAAAAAACAAACGAATCCACCTATAATGAATTTATCGAAGAAATTTGCTCGCTACTTGAGGGCAAAGGCGAAGAAACTGTAAAAAAACTTCAAGGCCAGATGAAGGAAGCGGCAAAAAACTTGAACTTTGAAAAAGCCGCAAGATTGCGCGATGGAATCAAAGCTTTGGAAATTCTTCAGCACAGAAACATTGTTGAAAGTTTTGAAGGTACAGACAAAGACTACATTGCTCCTTGGCGCGAAGGAGAGCTTGTAAGCTTTACAGTTCTAAAAATGCGCGGCGGAAAACTGATTGGCAGAGACAACTACAGAACTGTAAGCCTAAACGAGGATTCAGAACTTATCCCGGAATTCATGGCTTCATATTACAATGAAAAAGAGCTTATTCCTCCGCAGATTTATATAATGCAAAGCGACGGAACTGAATTTATGAAGCGGTGGATTTTTGAAACCTACAGAATCAAAACTGAAATAATTGCAGTAAATGAAAATTCACCAGCCGTCCACAAAGCCGCAATAGGAATGGCGCAACAAAATGCAAAAGAAGACATAGTGCGCAGAATGAGAGAGCGCGGAGATTTTCCGGCAATGGAAGAGCTTAAAAAAGAACTGTCGCTTCCAAATCTTCCTGCAAGAATTGAAGGTTTTGATATTGCGCATATCGGAGGAAAATTTCCAGTCGCCAGCTTAATCAGTTTTTACAACGGAAATCCAGACAAGAAGAACTACAGATATTTCAGGCTGAAAACAACGGACGGAATAATAGACGACTTTGCCTCAATGAAAGAGGCGGTTTCAAGAAGGTACACAAGGCTTATAAACGAAAAAAAAGAATTGCCGGATCTGATTTTAATTGATGGCGGAATCGGACAAGTAAATGCGGTTGATTCCATTTTAAAATCGCTTGACCTTGACATTCCAATTGCAGGTCTTGCAAAACGCGACGAAGAAATTTACCGTCCTGGAAACAGCATGCCAATCCGCCTTCCAAAACGAAGCGATGCGCTTAGATTGCTTCAGCGTGTGCGCGACGAAACACATAGATTCGCAACAAGCAGGAACCAAGAACTTAGGACAAAGGAAAACACAGTTTCGCCTTTTACAAAAATCCGCGGAATAGGTCCAAAACGCGATGCTCTTTTAGTGAAGAAATTCGGCACGCTAAAAAGCCTTGCAGAATCAAATGAAAATGAAATTTCAGAGACTTTAAAAGTACCAGAAGAAGCCGCGCAGGAAATTTTAGTTTCAGCAAAAAAACTTTTTCAAGAGCAAAACGCTTTGCTTCAAAAACAAAGGCTTTCAATTGGAGCTGCAGGAACAACAAAAGAAAAGGCCGCACGAAGCAAGCTTAATGAAAACTTAGCATCGGCAGCCCTTGAAGTTGCAAGTCCGGATGATTTTTCCTAGAAAGGTTTTACAGTAACACCCAACGCAAGCATTACAACATCCTTTGAAAGTTCCATTGTGTATCCTGCTTTTTTGTAATCCTCGCTGAAATATTTGCAGTACATCGCAGAGCCAGAAATTGTAACAAGTTTTACAGGCGAATATTCAACACCAGCACCAATAACAAAGTTGTCAAGAACCGGGCTGAATACATTGTTTACATCAGACTTTGCGCCTTGCTTTCCATAAGAAAATCCAGTTCCAAAGCTAAGCTGCTCATTCAATCTGTAGTCCGCTCCAAGAGCAATTTCCCAAGAATCATCGTAGTCATATTCAGAGCGGTCAATCGGACTTTCAATTGTAGCCTGCTTGTTGAAATAATAGTTGAAACTCATGCTGGCATTCAGTTTGTCAAAGAAAGTGTAGCCTACGCCAAGGTTTAAAACTGCCGGCAAATCATTTTTAAAGTTGTCGCCTTCATCTGCGTTAAGGAAAGAAGACGCATAGGCACCAGTCAAGTCATCGTATTTGTACTTGAGTTTTGTAATTGTCTGATACTGAATTCCAACATCGAGAGTATTCCAGGGCTTGATATGAACTCCGAAAATTCCGCCAAAGCCATATCCGTTTGACTCATAGCCGATTTTTGAGCTTCCGCCGTTAACTGACTTCAAGCCGTCGCATTTAAGTGTAATGTTCTGCTCACCGTGCATAAATCTTCCTGCCGCCGCAACAGAAACCATGTCGTTGATTTTATATGAAGCGCCAAGGATTTCTCCAAGCTGAACTGAATAAACTTCAAGAGAATGTGAAGAAAGCTGCTCCAAAAGTTTTTGGGCATAAGCCTTAGACTGTGCAAGCGGAAGTTTTCCAGCCATAACCGCCGCAGTAACTTGCGCTTTTACAGCAGATGCCATTCCCTGTTTAAGCGCCAATGAAGTAAGTCCGGTTCCGTCGCTGTAGTCAAGAGTTCCGCCGCCGCCAAAAACGCCAAAGCCAAAGAACGCCGCCCAATTGTCTTTCTTGTAGACAACCTCAGCATTTGGATAAAAGTAAACGTTTTCATCGTCTTCAAATTTCTGTCCGTCAAGTTTGTCAGCGTAATTCTTTAAAACAAACTGGTTTCCAAGCTCAAAGTAAAGCCCGTCATTCATAAATGCTGTTCCGCCGATATTGTAGAAAACAGCTTCCGGACGCAAAGTTTCTGTATTGCGGCTAGGATTTCTCATATAGCCCTGATTTAAATTTGTTTTGTTATCCACACCGCCTGCAAAAGCAAAGCCAAGACCAGCAGCAAAAGCCAGCAAAGCAATTTTTTTCATAATAATTACTCCAATAAACATAAAGTTTAACTGGAGAAAAGACTAACACGGATAAGAGACTTAATCAAGACATATTTGTAAAAAATGTCATAATGACATAAAATAACTTCATGTCATTAAAAACTATTTCTTGTCTTGCTTCAAATTTGGAATCACTTCCGCTAAAACTATCGCGCAGAAAATCAAGGCGCAGCCGACGAACATTTTTAACGTAAGGCGTTCACCAAGAAAAATACAGCTGCAAAGAACTCCAAAAACGCTTTCCAGCGAAAGGAAAAGAGATGCCAGTGCGGAAGGAACATATTTCAATCCGACATTCTGAAGCACGAAGCAAACCATCGAACTGAAAATTCCAAGGTAAAGCATGGAAACAACAACGGTTGAATTTTTTATAAGTGAAACGTCAAAGTTTCCGTCTAAAAAAGGCGCTGTTAAAAAGCCCAGAACACCGCTCGCCGCAAACTGAAAAAATGTAAGCAGAATCACATCTTCTTTCTTTACAAAAAACGAGCCTGCAATTATGTGAAGCGCAAAGAAAATTCCACAGATTAAAGTAAGAACATCTCCGCGATTCATAATGTACCAGGCACCATCTCCGTCAAGGGCAAGCAAGCCTATTCCTGTAAGAGCCACAGCCGCCGCAACCCAGACATACCAGCCCGGCTTTTTCTTAAACACAGGCCAGCCGATAAGCGGAACAAGAATTACATAGAAAGTTGTAAGGAAAGCGTTTTTTCCGGCAGTTGTAAAATTGCAGCCAATCGTCTGAGTAAGGTAACCCAAAAACAGAAGAACTCCCAAAAAGCATCCGTGAAAAAAAATGTCTTTATTTAAATGCTGAAAACGTTTTATGAAAATCAAGCCAAAGCAGACAGCGGCAATTGTAAACCGGATTGCAACCATCCAGGTAGGTCCAACAAAATCCAAGCTGTCTTTTACAACAACAAAAGCAAATCCCCAGATTGCGGCAGTAAGAACCAGTCCCGCTCCAAAAATAATAGAAAGTTCACTTTTTTCCATAGCGGATAAGATAATAAGTTTTCAGTCTAAAGGTCAATACGGCCAGGGCAAACGCATTATAAATGTATTCAGCATAAAACTGGCTTTCAGGCACAGTTTCCTGGTTCAAAATCGCGCAATAATGGGGATGTCCAATAAGTATCTTTTTTGTCATTCATAGGCTTTTATAGACTTGACCCGAAATTCTAAATGCATATATTACAATCATTTAGAAATTGTTCAGCAATGACATTCAGAACTTATTGGACATCCTCTGATTGTTGCAAAGTAACTATAGAATTACCCGCTCACGCGGTCGCAACAATCAGAGTGTTTTTGCCCCAGAAACCGTTCCTTCGCGCAAACTTTACTTAAATTATTTATAATGCGTTTGTCCTGTCAATACAGATTGGATAAAGCCTAAATGAAAAAAAACTCCGTGCAGAAAAATCCACACGGAGCAAGAGATGGTCTATCCCAAAAGTATCTTTTGTGCCATTTTCAGGCTTTTCCCGAAAATCTGACTATATATGTAGAGATTGTCGTACCAAGCCAAGTACGACAATGGCATATTAAACTTATCGGACAATCCAAATATCAAAAGTTATTTTACAGCTACTTTCTTCAAGTGCCAGATGTCTTTTACGTAGTCTTCAATTGTGCGGTCGCTTGAGAATTTTCCACTGTTTGCAATGTTGATTAAAGTTTTTCTTGCCCAGGCTTTTTTGTCAGCATATTCAGCGGCAAGTTTTTCGTGAGCCTTAACATAAGAATCAAAGTCAGCAAGAATAAAGTAAACGTCAGGCTGCTGTCCTTCAACACCGTAAACAATAGAATCGTGAAGCTCCTTGAACAAAAGTCCGCTTGGATCGTAAGTTCCGTCAACAAGCTGATTTACAACTTTTGCAAGAGATGGATTTCTGTCAAGATATTTTGTAGGATTGTAAGAATGCTCCTGCTTCATCTTGACAATTTCGTCCGCCTTAAGACCGAAGATAAATGCATTGTCTTCTCCAGCCTCTTCAACGATTTCAATGTTTGCACCGTCCAAAGTTCCGATTGTGAGTGCGCCGTTCATCATAAACTTCATGTTTGAAGTTCCAGAAGCCTCAAATCCTGCTGTTGAAATCTGCTCGGAAACATCAGAAGCCGGAATGATTTTTTCCGCAACTGAAACGCGATAGTTTTCAACAAACACAACACGTAGCTTGCCACGAACGCGGCGGTCATTGTTGACTCTTTCTGCAACAGTGTTGATAAGCTTGATAATTGCCTTTGCACGGCGGTAACCAGAAGCTGCCTTTGCGCCAAAGATAAATGTGCGTGCAGGAGGATTATAGCTTGGATCTTCAACAATCTTGTTGTAAAGATACATGATATGGAACACGTTCAAAAGCTGTCTCTTGTATTCATGCAGACGCTTTACCTGTGTGTCGAAAATGCTTTCCGGGTCAAGGAATTCATTCTGGCTGTGCTTTAAGTATTCAGCAAGCTTTTCCTTGTTGTGGCGTTTGATTGCAATAAGCTCTTCCAAAGAAGCGTCATCATCAACGTATTTTTCAAGACCTTTGAGAAGAGAAAGTTCTTTTTCCCAGCCGTGTCCGATTCTCTTTGTGATGAAATCAGAAAGCTCAGGGTTTGCAAACAAAAGCCATCTTCTCTGTGTAACGCCGTTTGTCTTGTTGTTGAATTTCTCTGGATAAATTTTGTACCAGTCCTTAAGTTCCTGCTCCTTAAGAATTTTTGTATGAAGGGCAGCAACACCGTTTACACTGAAACCTGCATGGATTGCAAGCCATGCCATATAAACTTTTCCGTCATGGATAATCGCCATGTGGTTCTGCTTCTCATAGTCGTTAGGGAACTGCTGGCGAAGCTCAATTACAAAGCGGCGGTTGATTTCTTCAACAATCTGATAAATACGTGGAAGAAGTTTCTGGAAAACTTCGATTGTCCACTTTTCCAAGGCTTCAGAAAGAATTGTGTGGTTTGTATAAGCAAAAGTTTTCTGAACAACGCTCCAAGCATCGTCCCAGCCAACATTGTATTCATCAATGAGAATTCTCATAAGCTCAGGAATCGCAACTACAGGATGTGTATCGTTAAGCTGGATAACATGATATTCAGGGAACTTTGAGAAATCAGCTCCGTAAGTATTTACAAAGTGATGAACCAAATCCTGAAGAGATGCAGAAGTGAAGAAATACTGCTGGCGCAAACGAAGTTCTTTTCCCATTGGACCGTTGTCATTTGGATAAAGAACACGGCTGATATTCTCGGCATCGTTCTGGCGTTCAACCGCGCGATGATACTGCATATCGTTGAAAAGCTGAAGGTCAAATCCATTAGGACTTGAAGCTTGCCACAAGCGCAATGTGTTTACAGTGTTTGAGCCGTAAGCAACAATCGGCATATCGTAAGGAGTTGCTGTAATTTCCTCTGCGTTTTCAAGATAGAATCTGTCCTGTCCGTCAGGAGTTTTTCCATATTTAATCTGTCCGCCGAATTTTACAGTTACAGCAAGGTCGCTTCTTTTTACTTCCCAAGGATCACGGTGCTTAAGCCAGTTGTCAGGGAATTCAACCTGTTCGCCGTTTATAATGTGCTGTTCGAACATTCCGTATTCATAGCGGATTCCGTAGCCGTGTCCCGGATATTCAAGAGTTGCAAGGGAATCAAGGAAGCAAGCCGCAAGACGACCAAGACCGCCGTTTCCAAGACCAGCATCAGGCTCTTCATCTTCAATAAAATCGTAGCTGATGTTCATGTCTTTAAGAACATCTTTTACCTGCTCCATAATGCCAGAATTAATCAGGTTGTTTCCCAGCGCGCGTCCCATCAAAAACTCTGCGCTCAAATAGTAAAGCTGCTTTGTAGGTTTAGCTTCATACTCTTTGCGGGTATTCATCCAGTTTGGCATTATAATTTCGAGCGCACTTGCGCTTACTGCATCAAACAAGTCGTGCTTATTTGCCTGTGTGATGTCTTTTCCATACTGGCGGCGCAGACGGGCTGTGAGATTTTCCTTAAACTGCTCTGCATCAAAAGTCATTTTTATATTCCTCCAATCAGCCTGTTAAGCTAAAAAGCAAAACGGCATTATGTTTACCTAGTATAATATGGAAACGTTTCCTTATTCAAGTTCCCGCATGATTTTATTTTGCAACCAGAATCAGCATAGAGCTGGCAGGAAGCACATAGCGGTCTTGCGAAATTAAAGTTTCAGCATTTTCCACGGAAAGAAGCGACGTTTCATCTTCAATAGAAGTATCTGCGATTCTGTACCATTTGCGCGAATCCGTAATCGCAGGAATTCTAAGCATTATATCCTGACGGTCTGTGTTTGCGGCGATAAAGAAATCGTTATCAGAAATTTTTTTTGCCCCGGAATCAAATGTTCCCAAAAGCCTGAATGCAAGGAATCTTGAAATTTTGCTCCAGTCGGGATTGCTTCCGTCTGCGGCATACCATTGGATGTCCGGCTTCTTTCCTGCCATGCTGCCTTTAAAGAATTCAGTTCGGCGGAAAACTGGATGATCTTTTCTTAGCCTGATTGCTTTTCTTGTAAACGAGACAAGCGCGGAATTCAAACTGCAGTTTCCCCAGTCAAACCAGCTGATGTCATTGTCCTGACAATAAGCATTATTGTTTCCTTGCTGACCTCTGCGGAATTCATCACCACCCAAAAGCATCGGTGTTCCCTGCGAAATCAAAAGAGTAAGCATATAGTTGCGCATTTGGCGGTTGCGCATTTTTTCAATTACAGGATTTAGCGTAGGACCTTCATATCCGTGGTTGTAGCTCCAGTTTGAGTCAGAGCCGTCGCGGTTGCCTTCGCCATTTTCATCGTTGTGTTTTCCGTTGTAACTTACCAAGTCGTTCATTGTAAATCCGTCATGGCAGCAAACGTAATTTATGCTGTGATATGGAGCGCGTCCGGAAATTGTAAACAAGTCGCTTGAGCCGCTGATTCTTGTAGCCGCATTTGTAGAAACATATTCGTCTCCACGCCAAAATCTTCTTATGTCATCACGGAAGCGGTCGTTCCATTCAGCCCATCTTCTTCCGCCTGGGAATCCTCCAAGCTGATAAGCTCCGCCAGCATCCCAAGGCTCTGCAATTATTTTTGTCTTGCCAAGAACAGGGTCTTCCGCAATCGCATTTGTAAGCGGCGGAAATTTCAAAAGTTCGCCTTCCTGTCCTCTGCTCAAAATCGAAGCAAGGTCGAACCTGAATCCGTCAACATGATAGTTCAAAACCCAGTAACGCAAGCTGTCAATTATAAAATTTCTTACAATAGGATGATTGCAGTTCATGGTATTTCCGCAGCCTGAAAAATTCATGTAGTATTCTTTGTGGCTGCCAACTAGAGTATAGTAAACGCTGTTTTCAAATCCACGGAAATTCAAAGCGACTCCGTGCTCGTTTCCTTCCGCAGTATGATTGAAAACAACATCAAGAATAACTTCGATTCCAGCTTTGTGAAGTTCCCGCACCAAAGTCTTAAATTCATTTACGCAGCCGCCAGGAGTCTTGTCCGCCGCAAAAGAAGCTTTCGGTGAAAAGAAATTTATTGTGCTGTAGCCCCAGTAATTTTTCATCCGCTCACCAGTACGCGGGTTCACATTTGAATTTTCAAATTCGTCAAATTCAAAAATAGGAAGAAACTCAACCGCAGTAATTCCCAAATCTTTAAGATAAGGAATTTTTTCAATGAAGCCGGCGTAAGTTCCAGGACAAGAAACTCCGGCATTTTTTCCGGCGGTGAAGCCTTTTAAATGAACTTCATAAATTACGCTTTCCGACAAAGGCCTGTTAATCGGTCTGTCTCCCTGCCAGTCAAAATTTTCATTGTCAATTACAACGCACTTCGGAAAAACTTTTGCGCACTGATTTTTTCCATGCTCAATGTCGTTCTTGTCAAGCGGCGCAGAATAGTCAGGCGGAAGATTATAAAAAACAGAAACCGGAGTGATTGTCTTTGCATAAGGGTCAAAAAGACGTTGATGCACATCAAATCTATGGCCTTTTGAAGGTTCGAACGGTCCGTCTACCCTAAAAAGATAAAGAGAGCCGGGCTTTATTCCTGGCACAAACGCATGCCAAATATCACCGGTTCTATTTTCAGAAGGACTAAATTCAACTTGAGCATAAGGCTCGCTGTCCTCGCTGGCAGAATAAAATTCCAAAAATACCTTTGTGGCATTCCGGCTAAAAACTGAAAAATTAACGCCGCCTTCAGCAACAGAAGCTCCAAGTGGAAGTGGTGTTCCGGGTAGAGAGTTCAAAATTTCCATGCCAAGATTATATCAGTTTTTCATTGGATTTTCCACTTTTTAATGAAAAAATCCATATTTGTTCCAACAAAAGCCGCACAATACATAATTATACTAAACGCAAAAAAAAGCGACAAAGGAAAAATAAAAAATTCCGCGGAAGCAAAAAACGCAAGCATTTCAAAAAGAACCACACACAAAACCAAAGTCGCGCCGGCCACAAGCCACTGCCGCATTGAAACACGCTCTTTCTGCAAATTATACATTTCATAAGCTGAGTCAAGGCGGCGCATTATTTCAACAACATTTCTTGAGTCGCATGAAATTTTTTTCATGTTTTCCTTGGAACATTTTTTTTCCAGCAGTGAAAATTTTCTTACGAAGTTTCTGCAGTTTCTGCAAAAGAAAAGATGAACAGTAAGACTTGCAGGAAGCCTCTCGTTTTTGTCCAAGGCGAAAAATTTATCCATATAAAAGTCGCAGTTTTTTTTCATCTATAATCCTCCAGTTTTTTTCCAAGAATTTTTTTTGCGCGGAAAATATGCGACTTGATTGTGTTCACGGGAATTCCTGTGGCTTTTGAAATTTCCTCATGGCTCATTCCGTTGAAAAAATAAAGCCGTACACATTCAGCGTAACGTTCAGGCAAAATTTCAAGAGAGCCTTTTACGGCTTCAACAGTCGCAGAATAAATCAGCTCTTCCTCAGGCGTTTTTATCTTTCCTGGAATCAAATTTTCATCAGAAAGAGTTTCCGCATCGTGGCTTCTTTCCTTCTGATTCATCGCAGTTGTAAAGGCAATTCTTGTAAGCCAGGTTGAAAAAAGACTTTCGCCTTTAAAGCTTGAAAGTTTTTCATAAGCCTTCAAAAAAACATTCTGCGCAAAATCTTCAGCGTCAGCCTGATTATGAAAAAACCGCATTCCAATTGCAAAAATACGCTTATAGTAAAAACCCGTCAGTTTGGAAAACGCGCGGGAAGAACCGTTCAAAGTTTCCTGCACATAATAAAAATCACGTTTTCGAATAACAAGATTTTCCAACGACGAAGAAATTGTTTTTTTCATAGACAAAAACTAAAACTGAAAAATTACTTTGAAATCCTGTGGAAAAGCAAAAGCATTAAGCCGACTGCAAGCGGAATCAGTCCGCCTAAAAGTCCCCAGGAAAGATGCTTTAAAAGCAAGAACATCAATGAAAGAACAATTCCAACACCGACAAGACAAAGCCCTAAAAGCAAAGAAAAATTCCGCAAGTCGATTTTAGGCGGATTGTACAAATCTTTTTGAATCAGCATTACATTTTCGTGGTGCTTCCATAGCAAGGCGAAAAAAATAATTGATGCCGCAAAACAAATTCCAACAATCGGAATAATAGAAACAATAACCTGTGCAGCAGGCGAAACAATTTGGTTCATATAATCTGTAACCTCTTAAAATATAAGACACAATTTTATAAAAAAAGTTGCAAGAAAAAAAAGGCATGATGCAAAACACACCATGCCTCTAAAAGTAAAAATCAATACAGCATTAAAGCGCCGGTTTTCTGTCGAAATACGTCTTTGTCTCCTTTGCCACAATGCCGCTCAAAACAATAAGCGAGATGCAGTTCGGGATTGACATGAGCGCGTTCGTGATGTCGGCTATTGTCCAGACTGCGGAAATCGTCATGTAAGGTCCGATTGCAACGGCAAGGATGTAGATCCACCTGTAGACTTTTACGACCGCCATGTTTCCGTTTGAAATATACTCAAGGCATTTTTCAGAATAGTAATCCCAGCCGAGGATTGTCGTGAATGCAAAGAACACAAGACAGAGCATTAGCAGGAACTGAACCGAATGCTGATCGCCACCGAGAACTTTTGAGAACGCGGCAGAAGTGAGAGCCGCTCCGGAAAGTCCGCTGTTCCATACGTCTCCGCCTGCGATTACGATTGAAAGTCCTGTCATCGTGCAGATAATCAGAGTGTCTATGATTGTTCCGGTCATATTGACCATTCCCTGCTCGACCGGCTCGTTTGTCTGAACCGCCGAAGCCGCAATAGGAGCGGAACCGAGACCTGCCTCATTGGAGAAGATACCGCGGGCGATTCCCTTCTGCATTGCCATTCTGATGATTGTTCCGGCTGTCGCGCCTGCAAGAGCCTGCATTCCAGTGTCAGCTCCGAACGCGCCTTTGAAGATGAGCGCGAAAGCTCCGGGGATTTTTGTCGCGTTCATGATAAGAACTGAAAGTCCGAGGAAGACGTAGATTATAGCCATCGCCGGAACAATTTTTTCTGCGACCATGGCAATCCGTTTAAGTCCGCCGATTACGACAAGAGCAACAGAAATCGTGATTACCGCGCCACCGATTACGGTTGCCCAGGAATATGAATTTCCGCCGATTGAGAATGCGACCGCAGCCTTGTCCGGGTCAAAAGCGTTCTGAACCGCGCCGCAGATTCCGTTCACCTGAGTGAAAGTTCCGATTCCGAAAAGTCCTACCATAGTTCCGAAAACCGCGAAAAGAACCGCAAGCCATTTCCAGTTCTTGCCCATTCCTTTTTCAATCACGTAGAAAGGTCCGCCAAGAACGTGTCCGTCCTCCTTGACCTCGCGGTACTTGATTGAAAGCATACATTCCGAGTACTTTGTGGCAGTTCCAAGAATCGCCATAAACCACATCCAGAAAAGGGCTCCCGGACCGCCTGCAAGAATAGCGGTTGCTACACCGACAATGTTTCCTGTTCCGATTGTAGCGGAAAGAGCCGTGCAGAGCGCGCCGAAGCCTGAAAGCTCGCCGTGACCTTCATTCTCCCTGAAAATCGTCTTGAACGCGCGTCCGAATTTCGTGAACTGGATTCCGCGGGTACGGATTGTCAGCAGGAGACCTGTGACAAAAATCAGGATGATGGTGGGAAGTCCCCATACGACATCATCAATTTTGTTGAGGATTGCTTCAAAAGACATTTTAGTGTCCTCGCAAGAAAAAAAAATAAGAGCCGCCCAGTTTTACCTGAACAGGCTCTCCAAAGAGTGATGAACGGACATTTTTTATGCTCTGTCCACTTTGCCTGAGATGTCGGCTTGAATAGCCTTAACCCTTCGGCGCTCCACAAGGATTTATGGAGACTCTCCAGAGAATCAAAAAATCAACAACGCTGTTTTCTTGACGATTCAAACTATCATTTTTCTTCAATTTAATCAACAGAAAACATTTTTATTTGCAATGGCATTTTTTACAAGTGGCGGCTCCAGGACATCCTATGCAGATGTGATTTCCACTTAGACGAGCATTTCTTTTCTGCTTTATTATATAAACAGCAACAGCAACAAGCCATACCGCAAGCACGAGAATTCCTACAATGTTTCCAATCATAATCAGCCTCTGAAAAAAAATAAATAAACTTTATAAAAAAGAACAAGACTCTCCAAGAAAAATTTCTTAGAAAGCCTTATTCAGTTTAAGAACAAAACTTTCTCAAGCTTCATCCTTTTTTTGTTTATGCTTTTTTATTTTTTCTATGATTGTGATTACCGCGACACACAGAACATAAAGAACTGCGAGCACGGCAATCATTATTCCCATAGAAAATTTACCTATGGAGCCGCCCATGTTTTTTACGATGCGCTCTTTGAATCAAAGTACTGTCCCTTGTAAGGATCTTTTCTGAACAAAGCGAAAATAATTCCCGCAAGGAAAATAAAGGCGAATACAGTTCCTATGCCAAAGTGTCCGTGAACAAAAAGCATTCCAAGCTGGTAAACAATCAATGTCAAAACATAAGCAAAAACATTCTGGAACAAGATTGCAAACCAGAACCATTTGCGGCTCTTAAGCTCGTTTGCCATTGTAGCAATTGCCGCAAGACAAGGAGAATCAAGCAAGTTGAACATAAGAAATGCAAAGGCTGCCAACGCTGTAGCAAACCATCCGCTGATAGCTTCAGCAACAACTGCATCATCCTCAACATTTTCTTCATCAACATTTGCAAGAACACCCATTGTAGAAACAATTGCTTCTTTTGCGCTGAATCCAGACAAGCTAGCTGCCGCGCTCTGCCATCCGCCAACTTTCTCACCGAATCCAAGCGGCTTGAATACGTAGCGGATAATATTTCCAACATCGGCAAGCAAAGATTCATCTGCATCAACAAGACCGAATCCGCCTTCAACTGACTCTTCAACAACTTCGCCGTTTTCTACAACCTCATCTTTTGGAGAAGCGAATCCGTAAGAAGAAAGAAACCAGATTACAAGACAAGCAACAAAAAGAATTGTTCCGGCTTTTACAATGAATCCTCTAAGGCGTTCCCAAGTGTGCATGAGAACTGTCTTAAGCTGTGGAAGGTGATACTGCGGAAGCTCCATAACGAAAGGCGCGGCTTTTCCGTGGAAAGGCTTTGTTTTCTTGAGTATAATTGCAGCCATTACAACAGCTCCGATTCCGATTACATACATCAAAAGTGTAAGAGAACCGCCGTCCCATCCAGTGAGCTTTGCACCGATAACACCAGAGATAAGCGCAATTACAGGAAGTTTTGCCCCACAAGGAACCCAAGTAGTAGTAAAGATTGTAAGACGTCTGTCGTTGTCATTTTCGATTGTGCGGCTTGCCATAATTCCAGGAACGCCACAGCCAGAACCTACAAGAAGCGGAATAAATGATTTTCCAGAAAGACCAAACTTGCGGAAAATACGGTCCATAACGAATGCGATGCGAACCATGTATCCGCAGTCTTCAATCAAAGAAAGAAGAAGGAACAAAACAGCCATCTGAGGAACAAATCCAAGAACAGCTCCAACACCGCCAATAACACCGTTGACAATGCAGTCAATAAGAACTTCATTTGCGCCGGCATTTGTAAGAGCCTCTTCCACGGAAGCCGAAATTCCAGGAATAGCAAGTCCTTCAATTCCAAGGAAGTTCCATCCATCTCCAAAGAGTCCGTCATTTGCCCAGTCAGTCAAAACTGTTCCAAGAGAAGAAACCGCAATGTAATAAACAACCCACATTACAGCAAGGAAAATCGGGATTCCAAGCCAGCGGTTTGTAACAATGCGGTCGATTTTGTCTGAGCGAGTCATTTTCTGTCCAGACTTTCTTACGCATCGGCTTACAATTCCCTGAATGTAAACGTATCGTTCATTTGTTATGATTGACTCAACGTCATCATCTTTTGCCTTTTCCAACGCCTTTGAAATTTCTTCAGCCTTTGCAGAATCCGCAGAAGAAAGAGCAAGCTGGGCAAGCACAACAGAATCGCGTTCAAGAAGCTTTATCGCATACCATCTTTTCAATTCTGATTTTACAGTTGAAGGAACAACAGCTTCCATTTTTGAAATATATTCTTCAACATCTTTTGAGAAAACAGCAGTCGGAATAAAAGCTTTTCCAGACTCAGCGGCTTTCTTTGCAGCGGTGGCAGCTTCCTTTACGCCAGTTCCTTTGAGCGCGCTTGTTTCAATTACAGTGCAGCCAAGTTCAGCCTGAAGTTTTTCTGTATCAACAGAATCGCCTGACTTCTTAAGAACATCAATCATATTCAAGGCAATTACTGTAGGCTTTCCAAGTTCAAGAAGCTGAGTTGTAAGATAAAGGTTTCTTTCAATATTTGTAGCATCAACCAAGTCAAGGATTGCGTCCGGATTGTCCTTGATAAGATAATCACGGGAAACAACTTCCTCCGAAGTATAAGGCGAAAGTGAATAAATTCCAGGCAAGTCCGTTACAACAACATCCTTCATACCCTTCATTTTTCCTTCTTTCTTTTCAACAGTAACTCCAGGCCAGTTTCCTACGTACTGGTTTGAGCCTGTAAGGTTGTTGAACATTGTGGTTTTTCCGCAGTTTGGATTTCCTGCAAGAGCAATTCTGATTTCTGACATTTTATTCTACCTCAATATTTTCAGCGTCATCTTTGCGAACGCTAAGCTCGTATCCACGAATTGTAACTTCAACAGGATCGCCAAGCGGTGCGACTTTGCGGACATAAACTTCGCATCCGTTTGTAAATCCCATATCCATAAGACGTCTTTTTAAAGCGCCTTCACCGTTCAACTTTTTTACTCTTACAGTTGAACCAACCTGTGCTTCACGCAATGTACCCATTTATTTTTACTCCTATAAAAAGCCAATGTGAAACCTTAAATTTTGATTTTAGTTTTAGAAAATCAGACAATGATTTTGGACGCCAAGCTGCTGTCCAATGCGACACGGGCTTCCTTGACTTTTACAATCAAACCACTCTTTACTTTCTGAACAATCGTGACTAAAGAGCCAACATTGAATCCAAGCTCATTCAGATGCTGCTTTACCTGCGGATTTCCATTCACACCAGAAATTTTTACTTCATCTCCAGGATTTGCAAATAATAATGGCATAAGAACCTCCCAGTAAGTTAATAAAGAGTAACAATAATTACCTAAAACAAATAAAAATTAACCTACTCTAATCTTCGTTATCTTACACTAACTAAAATAATATGTCAATAAACCTTTAATTGCTGAAAAAAAGAATTTGCTTTTTAGAATGGAAATAAAAAAAAACTTCCAGCCTAAAAAGGAACCGGAAGTCTTGCAAAGTTCAAATAAAAAATTTACTTATTAAATTTTTGGCTTTACAAATGCCGCCCAGACACGGTCAGCTTTTGCAATGTGATTCAAAATCCAGCCAACCATGTAAGAATAAAATCTTACTCCGTCATTTTTGCGGTCAGAAGAAAGCTGCTTAATCTGATGGTTAACTTCATTTATAAAGTTGTCATGCGCAGTCTTGTGAATGTCAACGCCAGAATATCCGTACTTGCGCATAAATTCTTCTTCATTTGAAAAATGGTAAACCGTGTAGTCTGTAAGCTTTTTCAGAACCTTCGCCATATTAAGACCATAAGCTTCATCAGTGCCGGTAGCCGCAGCGTAAAGTTCATTTGCAATCTGAATCAGCTTCTTGTGCTGATTGTCAATTTCAGGAATTCCCAAAAGATAAGAGTCGCTCCATTCAATTTTCTCAACCATCTTTTTACCTCCAATGGCAAATTTATAAAAGCTAAAATCAGCTGAAATTTTTCAGTCCTTCAAAATCCAATGTGGCAAAATAATCTTCGATTGTTTCACGGCGGCGGATTTCTTTTACAGTTCCGTCTGAACGCAAAAGCAGTTCCCCGGCACGAAGTTTTCCGTTATAGTTAAAGCCCATCGCTCTTCCGTGCGCACCTGCATCGTGGATAATCAAAAGGTCTCCCATTTCAATTTTTGGAAGACTTCTCTGAACCGCAAACTTGTCGCAGTTTTCACACAAACTTCCGGAAACATCATAAACATAATCTTTAGGAGCGTTTTCTTTTCCGCTGACAGTAACTTCATGGTAAGCCCCGTACATTCCAGGGCGCATCAAATCCGCCATGCTCGCGTCAACTCCAATGTAATTTCTGTAAATATTTTTTTCGTGAATCGCCTTTGTAACAAGCCAGCCGTAAGGACCTGTAATAGGTCGTCCGCATTCAAAGCAGAGCTTTAAAGGATCAAGTCCAGCAGGAACAATCATTTTATCGTAAAGAACTTTTATTCCTTTTGCCACATAATCAAGATCAACTTTTTTCTGTCCTGGCCTGTAAGGAATTCCGACTCCGCCGCCAAGATCCGCAAATTCAATGTTAACACCGCATTCCTTCTGCACTTCAAGGATAAGCTCAAAAACTATGCGCGCAGTGTCAACAAAGAAATCAGGATTCAGCTCGTTGGAAGCAACCATAGTATGAATTCCAAAATGCTTTACGCCTTCCGCCTTGCAAATTTTATAAGCATGAATCATCTGCTCTTTAGTAAGCCCGTACTTTGCTTCTTCTGGCTTTCCGATTATAGAATTTCCGCCTTCCTTTAAAGGTCCAGGATTGTATCTAAAGCAGATTGTATCTGGAAGTTTTCCGCCGAGAGCATTTTTCAGAAAGTCAATATGAGTAATGTCATCGAGGTTTATAATTGCTCCAAGTTTCTGCGCATAAACAAATTCCTGGGCGGGAGTGTCGTTGCTTGTAAACATTATTCTGCGCCCGGTTATTCCAGATTTTTCGCAAAGCATAAGTTCCGGCAAGCTAGAACAGTCTCCGCCGCAGCCTTCACTTTCAAGAACTTTTAGAATGTAAGGATTGGGAAGCGCCTTGACCGCAAAATATTCCGTGAACGAAGGAAAAATGCTGAATGCTTTATAAAAATATTTTACATTTTCGCGGATTGCTTTTTCATCATAAATATAGAAAGGAGTCGGAAATTTCTTTGCAAGCTCAACAAGCTGGGCATGGCTCAACGGAAAATCTGAACTCATAAAATCCTCCAAAACAGGCTAACAATTTTACGTTAGTATTACACTTTTTTGGAGGGAAGACAAGCCACCTTTTACGCAGTTTGGCGAATTGACGCGCTTTTTTTGCCGCATATTAAGTTGCTTCCATATTTTTTTCAAGAGAATTATTTTGCAAGGATTTCAGACAAAAGAGAAAGAAGAGACTTTATGTCAAATGGCTTGGAAACAAAATAATCCATTCCAGATTTCAAAGCCTGCTCCTTGTCCTCTTCAAAAGCATTCGCAGTCATCGCCACAATTGGAATAGAAGACTTATTGCTTTTCATTTCGCGTATTTTCATAGAAGCCTCGTATCCATCCATAACAGGCATCATCACATCCATAAGGACAACTTTGTAATATCCGTCCGGGCTGGCGGAAAGCATTTCCAGCGCAATTTTTCCGTTTTCAGCTTCATCAATTATAAAACCCGCGCCCTTTAAAAGTTCCTTTGCAATATCGCGGTTAAGGCTGTTGTCTTCCACCAAAAGAATTCTAGTTCCTTTCAAGTCGACTGTTTTTTCCGCGGAAGCAGAAATTTCCTTTTTGCCGGATTCTGTTTCAGGGGCATTCTCAAAGTCAAAGCATATAAGGAATTCGGTTCCAACATCTTTTTTACTTTTTAAGAAAATCGATCCGTCCATTTTTTCAACAAGATTTTTTGAAATTGAAAGTCCAAGTCCCGTTCCCTGAACATGAAAGTTTTCAATATTTTCATCCCGCTCAAACGGATTAAAAACTTTCTTCTGAAATTCTTCCGACATTCCAATTCCGTTGTCCTTGATTCTAAACTGATACGAAGAATATCCGTCTGAGACAGAAGGAGTTTCCGCCGCGGTGAATTTGATTGAACCGTTTTCTCCAGTATATTTTACAGAGTTTCCGAGAATGTTTATAAGAATCTGCTTGAGCCTGAGTTTGTCGCAAAAAACTTTACGGCTTAAGTTTCCATGGCGCAAAACTGAGTAATTAAGTTTCTTAGATTGAAGCTGCGGCTGAATAACGCTGTCAACTTCCGCAAGAATATCTTCAATTGTATTCGATGTGAACTTTATTTTTATTTTTCCGCTTTCAATTCGGGACATATCAAGCACATCATTTATAAGGCAAAGCAAATAGCTTGAGTTTGTCTTTATGCGCGCAAGATCTGATTTTATAAGCTCAGGATTTCCGATGTGTTTTTCCGCAAGCGACGTGTAGCCGATAATTGCGTTCATCGGAGTTCTGATGTCGTGGCTCATATTGGAAAGAAAACGCGATTTTGCATGGCTTGCAAGTTCCGCCATGGACAACGCTTCCTGCAACTCTTTCCGCTGTTTCATCTCGTGTTCAGTTTCCGTGTCAACATTCATAAAACCCATAAGGACATTTCCTGTCTCGCGGATATTTCCAATTCTAACAACAGTAAGTTTCATGTATGAAATTTTGTTGTTTATATACGAGCGGAAATTTACGTAATAACTTTCACGCTTGGAAAGCTGCTTTAAAACATTTTCACGCGAAAAAGCCCGCTTAATCATGTCGCGGTCATCTTCATAAACTGAAACGCTGGCATAAAAATCAAGCACATCATCATAAGGAAGCCCTTCCAAAGATTCATTGTAAAAAGAACTTATTCTGTCGTTGATTCTTACAATGCGGATTATTCCAGACATTACATTTATCATAAAAACATTACTGTATTCAATCGTAAGCGCATTGATGATTTCCAGCTGATAAAGTTTTTCTTCTTTTTGCCGGTAGCCGCTTGTAATATTTTTTACAACGGCAAGTCCCATTATGTCGCCTGAGTTTTCGTCTTTTGTAAGAATTATTGTTGTGCGTGTCCAGAAAGATTCGCCGTTGTAAGTTGACCTGCTTGAGTCAAACTGAATTTCATATTTTTCCATTATAAACGAATCCAAGAGGCAGTAGACATTCATCTTTTCGAGGAATCGTTTTTTTTCTTCGTCTGACAAGTCCCAGCAAAGCGCATCAATAAAATCAGTGTAAGAACAGTTTTCAGGAAGTCCCATAGCAGGCTTAAGCTGAACAATCCGGTCGCTCATTCTTTGCACAGGATTTCCTACAATCAAATCTTTTGAAAGATTGAATTCGTAAAGAATCATTGCGTCGGCAGCTATTGCCTTTTTATACTGATTTGTTCTTGTATCGCCGCTATCCAAAATGTAGCCGCTCACACTTTTTTTTATCTGGGAAAAGCCATGTTCATTGTCATCTGAAAAAATAGAAATATTTTGCATTTTCTTAATTGTAATTCCAAATAAAAGAAAACACAAATAAAAACAAAAAAGCAGAATTTAAATAAAAAAATAAGCCGCCTGCAAAAAACTTTTCAGCTCAATGCAAACGACCTTAAATCTTTTATGTAAAAATGAAGCTAGATGCGCTCTACAACAAGCTTGCCCATTTCTTTTGTACCGACAAGTTTTCCAGAAGACTTAAGTTCATCGAGATGACTTCCGGCAATGTCGCCTGTTCTGTAGCCTTCATCAAGGACTGAATTAACGGAATCTTCAATAACCTTTGCTTCTTTTTCAAGTCCGAAGCTGTAGCGCAAAAGCATCGCGGCAGAAAGAATTGTCGCAAGAGGATTTGCAAGATTTTTTCCGGCAATGTCAGGAGCAGAACCGTGAATCGGCTCGTAAAGTCCAGGGCCTCCATCTCCCAATGAAGCTGAAGCAAGCATTCCGATTGAGCCTGTAATCTGGCTTGCTTCGTCGGAAAGAATGTCGCCAAACATATTGCTTGTTGCAATTACGTCAAACTGGCGCGGATTGCGAACAAGCTGCATAGAAGCATTGTCAATATAAAGGTAAGAAAGCGCAACATCAGGATAATCTTCTTTTACAGATTCTGTAACTTTTCTCCAGAGCTGGCTTGAATTCAAGATGTTCGCCTTGTCAACTACGCAAAGACGTTTCTGGCGTTTCTGTGCGAATTCAAATCCCATGCGGACAATGCGCTCAATTTCACTCCAAGTATACTTTTCTGTGTCCCAGGCAGATTTTCCGTCAGCGGCAGTTCCTCTGTCCCCAAAGTAAATTCCGGAAATCAGCTCGCGGACAATGAGAATGTTAAGTCCATCGCCGACAATTTCATCTTTTAAAGGACAAGCATCTTTAAGCTGCTTCCACATTACAGCCGGACGAAGATTTGCAAAAACTTTCATTCCTCCGCGAAGACCAAGCAATGCTTTTTCAGGACGAAGTTCAGACGGAAGGTTGTCCCACTTTGGACCGCCCACAGCGCCAAGAAGAACAGCATCGCTTTTAAGGCACTTGTCAAGTTCTTCCTGCGGCAATGGCTTTCCGAACTTATCGATTGCGCATCCGCCGGCAGTAACAGTTTCATAATTAAATTTATGACCGAATTTTGAAGCAACAGTGTTCAAGACATTTACAGCTTCAGCAACAACATCAGGACCAATTCCATCTCCAGGAATCAAAGCAATATTTTTTTCCATAATCAAACTCCTATAAAAAGTCAACGAAAACTTTACTAATACTAAAGTTTATAAAGTATTTATAAAATACTCCAAAGCAACATTTATGTAAAGGACATTAAATGAATTTGTGGTATTTTTTTTCAATATCCTTAATCAGTTTGTATTCAAAAGAATCAACCAAGGCAAGCCAGGAAGCTTCAATAACGTCGCAGCTCACGCCAATTGTAGTCCAGATATCTGTTCCGTCTGTAGACTCAATCAAAACACGGACACTTGCGGCTGTAGCTGATTTTCCGTCGAGAACACGGACTTTATAATCTGTAAGGTGAATATCCTCCACGCTCGGATAAAAAGACTTGAGCGCAGTACGCAACGCAAAGTCAAGAGCGTTGACAGGACCGTTTCCTTCACCGGCGGCAATTTCCTCATGACCGTCAACTTCAATTTTAAGCTGGGCAAAAGAATAAAGTCCTTTCTCAATAAGCGGAGACTCATCAGAAGTTTTATAATAGCGCAATTTAAAGAACGGCTGGTATTTTCCAATAGACTTGCGGACCAAAAGTTCAAAACTTCCGTCTGCGCCTTCAAACTGGTAGCCCTGATGCTCAAGCTCTTTTACCTTCGCCATGATTTCTGAAACAACCGGACTTGACTTTGTAATCGACGGATCAAACTTTCTGATTTTTTCAATGACCATGCTTCTTCCGGCAACTTCGCTCATAAGGAAAACACGGGAATTTCCAACAGATTCTGGCTCGATGTGCTCGTATGCAAACGGATTTTTCAAGACCGCATCTATGTGCATTCCGGCTTTGTGCGCAAAAGCATTCTGTCCAACATACGGAAGCCCAGGGTCAAGAGTTATGTTTGTAATTTCCGCAACACGCTTGCAAATCGGAGTGAGCTGCTTTATGTTTTCCTCTGGAATGCACTTGCAGTTCATTTTAAGCTGAAGGTTCGAAATTATTGTAGAAAGATTTGCGTTTCCTGTGCGCTCACCGAATCCAAGAAGAACACCCTGAACATGAGTTGCGCCGGCTTCAACTGCGACAAGAGAATTTGCAACAGCAAGCCCTGAATCATTGTGAGTGTGAATTCCAATCACCGCTCCCGCCCCGAATTTTTCAACAGCGGCACGGACACCTTCACGGCACTCTTCAATCATTGCGCCGCCTTTTGTCTCGCAAAGTGAAAGAACGCTTGCGCCTCCTTCAATCGCAGCCCCCAAAGCCTTTAAAGCGTAATCCTTGTTCGCCTTGAATCCTGTAAAAAAATGCTCGGCATCAAAAATAACATTGCGTCCGCGCTGATTTAAATATGAGCAAGTGTCTCTTATCATTTCAAGGTTTTCTTCAAGGGAAGCGTGAAGTATTTCCGTAGCCTGAAAATCCCAAGTCTTTCCGAAGATAACAACAGTTTCTGTTTCCGCAGAAAGAAGACTTTGCAAATTTACATCTTCCGCGCATGAAGAATCTTTTCTTCTTGTTGAGCCGAACGCAACAATCTGTGAATTTTTCAGCTTAAGGTTTTTTGCACGCTGAAAGAATTCCATGTCCTTTGGATTAGAACCTGGGTTTCCAGCTTCAATATATTTTATGCCCAAGTCGTCCAAAGCCTGCACAATATGAATTTTATCCTGAACAGAATAGCTTATTCCTTCTCCCTGCGAACCGTCGCGCAAAGTAGAATCAAGTATCTCAATATTTCTTTCCATAGCGGAAAATATATCAGAAATATGTTTTTTTTAATAGCGTTCTTTTTGAAAATTGCACAATGATTCCGATTCTGATAAAATAAGGCAAAATTTATTCGGAGAAAACTATGTACATTACATGCTTAGATTTAGAGGGCGTTCTTGTTCCTGAAATTTGGATTGCATTCGCAAAGGCTTCCGGGATTCCAGAGCTTACACGTACAACACGCGACGAGCCGGACTACAACAAGCTCATGAACTGGAGAATCGGGATTTTAAAGGAACACAAGCTTGGGCTCAAGGAAATTCAGGAAGTAATTGAAAAAATAGATCCGCTTCCAGGCGCAAAAGAATTTCTTGACGAGCTTAGGTCAATCTGCCAGACAATAATAATCAGCGACACATTCACGCAGTTCGCTTCCCCGCTGATGAAAAAACTCGGACAGCCTACAATTTTCTGCAACTCACTTGAAGTTTCTGATTCCGGGGAAATCACAGGATTTAAAATGCGCATCGAAAATTCCAAGCTAACAACAGTAAAAGCTCTTCAGGCAATCGGATACGATACAATCGCTTCTGGAGACAGCTACAACGACCTTGGAATGATTAAGGCAAGTAAGGCGGGATTTTTATTTAAAAGCACAGACAAAATAAAGTCGGAAAATCCAGAACTTCCGGCGTTTGAAGAATACAATGAGCTTCTTGACGCAATAAAAATCCAGCTTAAGAAATAATAATTTTTGCAAAAAGCATACTCTGGATTTTTTCCAAAGTATGCTTTTTTTATTTAGGGTTTATCAAAACCTTAAAAACGGCTGAGTTAAGGTTTTGAGCGTAAGAGTGCCTTGACCAGACGTATTAAAACAGTCCTGAAATTATTCCATCATCATCAACGTCTATATTAAGAGCGGCAGGAGCTTTTGGAAGTCCCGGCATATCAACGATGTCGCCTGCAAACGCAACCACAAATCCCGCTCCGGAATAAAGCTGAACATCACGGATTGGGAACACATAATCTTTTGGCGCACCCTGCAAAGATTTGTCGTGACTTATTGAGTTCTGGGTTTTTGCCATGCAGATTGGAAGCGAGCCAAATCCCTGCTCTTCAAACTGATTGAGTTTTTTCAAAGCCTTTCCTTCAAATTCAACAGAAGAAGCCCTGTAAATTTCCTTTGCAAGAATTTCAATTTTTTCTTTAAGCGGAATATCAAGCGGATAAATATTTTTGAACTCAAAAGTCAAGTCGCAGAGTTCAACAACTTTGTGCGCAAGGTCAATAGCTCCGGCTCCACCTTTTTCCCAGCCTTCGCAGACCACGGCACTGCATCCGCTTTCCGCACAAAGCTTCTGCACAAGCGCAATTTCTGAATCAGTGTCTGTAATAAATTTATTAATTGCAACCGCGACAGGCACCCCGAATTTTTTCATGTTCTCAATGTGAGCCTTGAGATTTTCAAATCCGATTTCAACAGCCGGAATATTTTCCGCGGAAAGTTCAGCTTTTGCAACACCGCCGTGCATTTTTAGAGCGCGAACTGTTGCAACAATTACAGCGGCATTTGGAACAAGCCCATTCATGCGGCATTTTATGTCAAAGAATTTTTCTGCTCCAAGATCGGCAGCAAAACCAGCTTCGGTAACAACGTAGTCTCCAAGGGCAAGCGCACAAAGCGTGGCGTTGATTGAATTGCATCCGTGGGCAATATTCGCGAAAGGTCCGCCATGTATAAACGCAGGATTTTTTTCAAGTGTCTGAACCAAGTTCGGGCGGATTGCATCTTTTAAAAGCGCAACGACAGCTCCAGTGCAGCCAAGGCTTCCGAATGTAACAGGATTTTTGCTGTAGTCTGCACCGATTGTAATTTTTGAAATGCGCTCTTTCAATTCTGAAATTGTCTTTGACAGGCAGACAATCGCCATTATTTCGCTTGCAACTGAAATCTGAAAATGGCTTTCACGCGGAACGCCATCGATTTTTCCGCCAAGTCCGACAATCACATTTCTAAGTGAACGGTCATTCAAGTCCACACATCTTTTCCAAGAAATTGTGCGAGGATCGATGTTCAAAAAATTTCCCTGCTGAATATGATTGTCAATAAGAGCCGCCATAAGATTGTTTGCAGCAGTAATTGCATGAATGTCGCCAGTAAAGTGAAGATTGATGTCTTCCATTGGAACAACCTGCGCATATCCGCCGCCGCAAGCTCCGCCTTTTATTCCAAAGCAAGGACCAAGTGAGGGCTCACGCAAAGCAATTACAGATTTTCTTCCGATTTTTCTAAGACCGTCTCCAAGCGCAATTGTTACAGTTGATTTTCCTTCGCCGGCAGCAGTCGGAGTCATCGCGGTAACCAAGACAAGTTTTCCGCGTAAAGAAGAGTCAAGCGCTTTTTTCTGCAAGGCATTGAGTTTTTCAAAGGAAATTTTCGCTTTGTAGTTTCCGTAAAGCTCCAAAGATTCCCGGTCAATTCCAATTTTTTCCGCGATTTTTTCAACCGGCTCCATTACATTTTTCTGGGCAATTTCAATGTCAGTCATTTTTTTCCTCTACGTCTAAAAGTCTTATCTCTTCCTTTGTGAGCGGTCTGTAGCTTCCTTCTTTCAAAGTTTCGTCCAAAAAAAGATTATTGATTCTTATTCTTTTTAAGTAAACAACTTCGTTTCCAAGGGCTTTGAAAATCCGCTTTACCTCGTGGAATTTTCCTTCCGTAACAGTAAGGCAGCAAACTTCCGAAGGATTTTCGCTAGTTTTGGTATGATACTGATTTTTTTCTTTCCATTCAATTACGGCAGGGCGACAGTCAGCCTCTCCGTCTTTTCCTTCCGCTTCGATATGAACTCCGGCTGCAAGTTTTTTTTCATAGCTGAGTTTTTCTGAATCGTCAACTGAATCGCGCAAATAGACAAGATATGTTTTTGGAACTTCATACTTTGGAAATGTAACCCGGTGAATTAAATTTCCGTCGCTTGTAATGATAAGAAGTCCTTCTGTATCTGCGTCAAGCCTTCCAACTGTGCTAAGATTTCCACCTGGATATTTTCTGTTGTCTTCCGAGAAAATATATTCAAAAACAGTTTTTCTTCTGTCGGATTTTGTGGAGCAAACCGCGCCGCTTGCCTTGTTCATCATAAAGTAGGCATTCTGTTCAACGGTAAGAGGTTTTCCATCCACAAGAATTTCATCAGAGCTTCCGTCAACGTGAAATTCCGGTTCTCTTACAATAATCCCATTTACAGAAATTTTTCCGCTTCTTATAAGACGCTTTACATCCCTACGCGTTCCAATTCCATTGTTTGAAAGAATTTTATCAAGGCGTTCCGTGTTTTTTAAATCAGACATTTTTTCAACCTAATTTTTAACTATGAAAAAAACAATGCAGCGCAAACAACAAAAAATTCCGCCGCACTGCAAAAGAAATAAAATTTTATTTTAAATTACTTTTTAGTTTTGGGATTTACAGGCTCTCCAAAAATAATTCTGTCGCCAGTTTTTATTTTTAGTCCACCGCCAAAGGCAAGATTTGACAAAACATATTTTCCGTCATCGTTCAAAGAAATTTCGCCAATCGCAATTTTGTCTTTTCCGCGCCAAAGTGAACAAGGAAAAATAAAATCACGGTATTCAGGATTAGTGAAAATATTACGACTGAATTCGGCAATGTAAATTTCTGTGCCGGAAAGACTGTCTTGCTTTGCAATAATTCCATTCGCTGAAGTTTTTCCAAAAGGCTCTGAGCAAATCGCTTCAAGGAAATCATTGTAATCCGAAGAAACACGCTCATAGTTATTTTCCACAGAATTTTTTTCCGCAATCAGCCTGTTGACTTCTGAAACACTTGCAACTGAAATTTGATTTCCGGCAGTGTAAGCATAACGCTTCATCGAGCGAACAAAGGAAGCAACCGCATTTTCATCTTTAAACGGAAGCTGATCCAAAAGCTCTGAAATTTTTTCAATTGAATCGTATAAATCTCTTTGAATTTCAAACACATCCTTGAAGTCTTCGGACGCATCTTCGGAAACAGGAATTTCAATATCCTCGTAAACAGGTCCTGTGTATTCATCAGTGAAATTTTCTGCAACTTTTACAAGAGTCTTTGCATCCGCACTGTCTTTTGGAATCGGCGGATCATACTGATTTATTGTAAACGCAAGAAGTTCTTCCTGACGCTTTAAATCTTCAGCCTGAGTCTGCTTTAAAAGATTTCTTGAATCTTCAAGGCGGGCTTCATAATCATTGATTATTTTTTCCTTTTCCTTTTCATGCAAAAAACGCTCACTGTTTATAATCGCCTTTTGCTTTTCCGCTTCCTGAACTCTTGTCGCATCAAATTCATTCCGCTGTTCCGTGTACATTTTTAAATCTTCGTTGTAGTTTGCGATGAACTTGTTGTATTTTTCCACAGAAGCCAAATCAGCTTTGTAAGTCTGCTCAATCTGCTGTTCCTGCTGAAGCCGCCGGGTTTTATTTTTAATATTCAACGCGGCAAGTGATTTCAATGCGGCTGCACGGATTCCTTCGATTCGCTCGATTTCCGCATTGCGCTGCTCTTCAATTGCTTTTTTAGCATTTTCAATCTCGTGGATTTTCTGGTCAATATCGTTTACTTTGTTCAGCAAGCTTGCAAGATTCAAACTTTTAAATTCGCTTACTTCAACTTTTATTTCTCTGTTTGAATTTGAAACAAAAAGCACAAGGAAAACTGTAATCGCAAAAACAACTCCAAAGCAAATAAGAAGCCTAAGCCACATATTTTGCCACATGAATGAAAAGCTGTTTTTCTTTGTCTTTGAAAATTCATCTTCTATGCTGAAAGATTCACGCTTGTTGTCCATTGCAATTCTGTTGAGTTCATTTTCAAGAAGAAGCGCAACTTCCTTGTGAACATTTGCAGCCGCAGGAACCATTGAATTTATTTTGTTGTCATTGTCCATATTCCACTCCAGTTTTCTGGTGAAGATTTCATTCCGATTCTTTCAAGGAAAACTTTTGCAACATCCAGGCCGGATTTTTTAAATTCAGCTCTTGCAGTTTTCCAATCGCCGTCATAATAAGCTTTTAGTCCGTATTCGAAAATTTTAAATTTCTCGTCAAGGTATTCAAACTTCCATTCTTCAAGAGAACATTCTTTGTCAAGCGGGAAATAAATTTTCACGCCTTCAGTTTTTCCTTTGACTTGAACTGTATCAATCTCGTAAAATTTATAGCGTGAGGCAGCCTCATTGTTGCTAAGAGTTTCTTCCATAATATACGAACTTACAATCACTGGAACTTTGTAAATTCTTGTAAGCCCTTCCAGTCTTGAAGCGGAGTTTACATTGTCGCCAATTACGGTGTTTGCCATTCGCTTTGAAGAACCGATGTTTCCGTAGAAAACATTTCCGCCGTCAATTCCAACGCCAACATCAAGCATTACAGCCTGATAAACGCGATCCTCGCTTTCTGTAAGCGGACGTTCCTTTTCAAGAATAGCGCGGCGGTCTGACATTTTCTTTCTGAGTTCCGAAGTGACAGCCGTAATTTCCCATGCGGTTTTTATTGCGTCATAAGATTTGTTTGTTTCAACGTGCTCTTCAATTCCGTAGCTTGCAAGAATCGCGTCTCCAATAATCGAGCCGATAATTCCATTGTTTTCGCTGACTTTCCTGATAACCGAATCATAATGAACGTTCAAAAGCCCGATGATATCGTTTCCCAAAACTTCAGTTCGGTAAGTAAAACTTTTTATATCGCTGAAAAGAATTGTAAGCTCGCGCTGGCTTCCTTCCAAACGGATAAACTGCTCTTCATGAGCCTTACGCACAACATTCTCAGGAACAAACTTTTGGAAAATCTGAAGAAGATTTGTTATTGTAGAAGAAAGCGAATTGAAGTTTGCGGCAAGATAAGTAATGTCGTCGTTCGGAGATTCTGAAATGTCAATAAGATTAAGTTTCTTATCCTGCTGCATTTTGTAAAGCTGAGTTGAAAATTTATTGATATTTGAAAGAAGCCCGTCAAGAATTTTTGTTCCCATAAGAATGAAAAACGCTGACATTATAAGAACAAGCACAACTGTAATCCACAAAACCTGATACATCGCGCGGTTCGTGTCGGAGCGGCGGTTCGCACGGATTATATAAGTGAGCCAGTCCGGATGATATTTGTAGACTCCAAAATATTCATCGCCATCAGGAGAAATAAAAGAAACGGAACCTTCGTGTGTTTCAGAATTTTCCATCATCCCGATGCAGTCTTTGTCTGTAAAGCGTTCCCATTTTAATTCTTCATTTGGAGTCGCAAAAAATAAAAGAGAACCATCTGGATTCACGCCGAGCGCAACGCTGTTTTTTTCATCTTTCGCAAAACCGTTTTTCGCGCTTTGAGCAATTGAATCAATTGAAGTTTGCGTGTCCTGCGAATAAGCTTCAATTTGCTTCTGGCTGTTTGCAACATTGTAAAGTTCCGTAAGTTTATCAACAAGCACAATATTTGAAAGCTGAATTGTTTTTCTTTGTGAAAGCATAATCGCAACAAGATTTGTTGAAAAAGTGGAAAGCAAAAGCATTGCCACAAAGAAAATAATTATTTTCAATTTTGTAGGAACAATCGGAGTATCGCCAACATATTGAAAAAACTTTAAATGACGTTTTCCAGTCTTCAAAATTTTCCTCCCGTTGCTCTCCTTTAAAAATAATCCTTTACTAATTGCTTTATTTTATCAAGCGGATTATTCTATATATTATATGTCTACTTCTCAAAAAAATAAAGAAAAAAATGCGCAAAATTCACTTTTAGCAAAAGGAATTTCACTTTCAATGCTTACATTGGTTTCAAGAGTGCTTGGACTCGCAAGGGAAATGACAAAAGCACGCTTTTTAGGAACTTCAGCTTTTTCAGACGCATTTGGAATTGCCTTTATGATTCCGAATCTTTTCCGCAGGCTTTTTGCTGAAAATTCAATTTCCGTGGCGTTTATTCCGACTTTTAAAAATCATCTTGAAGAATGCGGAACTTCAGAAGGAAAACAAAAAACGCAGGATTTTATAAGCGCAACTTTTACGCTGGTTGTTTTCCTGACATCAATTTTTGTAATCGCCGGAATTATTTTTGCGCCGCTCATTCTGCGGATTTTTTATGCTGATAAAAATTCAATGGAAGAAGCAGTTGTTTTGACAAGGATAATGTTTCCGTATCTTTTTGTAATTTCCGTGGCAGCTTTTTTTCAGGGAATTTTAAACGGACTTAAAATATTTTCGCCGTCAGGATTCACTCCGATTCTTTTCAATATAATTGTAATTTCATCAACATTCATTCTTTCGCGCTTTACGGCAAATCCTGCAAGAGCAATGGCAATCGGCGTAATTTCCGGTGGAACAATTCAGGCTCTTTTTCAGCTTCCGTTCGTTTTAAAAAACAACTGGAAAATAACTTTTGTAAATTTAAAAAAAGCATTTTCAAATGAAGGAAGCAAAAAAGTTTTTGCGCTGATTGGTCCGACGATAATCGGAATGGCGGGCTACCAGATAAACGACATTGTGTCTTCGGCACTGGCGGCGCGCGCAGGAGAAGGAATCGTTTCAAGCCTTCAATATTCGCTCAGGCTTCAGGAATTGATTTTGGGAATTTGCGCTGTAACAATCGGAACTGTAATTCTTCCGGATTTGACTGGTTTTGCAAAAAAAAATCTGTGGGAAAATTTCAACTCGCTTTTGATCCAGTCAATAAAAATCATGGCGCTGATTGCAATTCCGGTAACATTTTATTCACTTGCGATGGGCGAAAATATTATCACGCTGATTTTTGCAGGCGGAAAATTCAATTCTGAATCAACCAAGATGACTGTTGAAGTTTTTAACTTTCACATCGCGGGACTTTTTTTTATTGCCGTAAACAGAATTGTTTCCCCGGCATTTTACGCTCAGCAAAACACAAAAAGCCCCACAATCGCAGGACTTATAAATTTCGCCGTGAACATTGCGCTGGCTTCAATTCTTTCAATTAAATTTAAAGGAAAAGGAATTGCGCTGGCTCTCACAATTGCAAGCGCGGCAAATACATTGATGCTTTTTATATTTTTAAGAAAAACAAAATCAATTCACGTTGGAAACATTTTAAAACTTGCAGTTTTGTATGCAATAAAAATCGCAGCATTTTCTGTAATTGCAGTTGTTCCTGTCGTTTTGACAAAAAATTATTTCATTAAATTTTTCAGCAGAAATCCAAGAATCATTTCACAAGGAATTCCTATTTTTATAACTGCGGCAATTTTCGGAGCAATAGGACTTGCGCTCCTTTTTATTTCAAAAGATTCACTTTTAAAAACAGCATTTGAAAAAATTTCAAAGCAAAAATAAAATTTCAGGGAAGGAAAAATGAATTTTAATTTAAAACAAATTTATGAAGACAGGCGGAAAAAAGTCAGCGAGTATTTAAAGCAAAACAATATCAAGGCGGCAATTTTTGAAGATTCTGAACAACGAAGAGATGTTGCCGTGCGTTATCTTTGCGGACATCCAAGCGACGCATCTTTAATTATTTTGGACAGCGGAAAATCTTTTTTAATTCCGTGGGATGAAAATTTAGCAAAAGACAAAGCATTCGCAGATGAAATAATTCCTTCTGAAAAATTTAAAAGAAGCTATATAAATGCCTCAAAAGAAATTTTAACTTCATCCATTTCTGAAAAAAAATCAAAAGTCTGCATTTCTCCAGAAACACCATACATTCAGTTTAAAAAATATTCAGAAAAACTTGAAAACTTTAAAATCTGCGCTGAAGAAAATTCTGCGCATGACTTTGTAAAATCACTTCGCGCCATAAAAGACAACTATGAAATTTCCTGCACAAAAAAAGCCGCCGCAATTACAGATGAAATGACAAAAATCATCGTGGAAAATTTGCGCCAAGGAAAAATAAAAACTGAAACCGATGTTGCGCTTTTTGCAGAACGAGAACTAAGAATAAAAGGCGCAGAACGCACAAGTTTTGACACGCTCGCCGCAGGACCAGAGCGAAGCTTTGCAATCCACGCTTTTCCGGGATACACGCAAGGAAACTGGGGAACTCAGGGATTGTCAATTTTGGACTATGGAGTTTGCTATGAGGGCTACGCAAGCGACTGCACAATCACAATTGCAAAAAGTCCGCTTTCAAAGGAACAAGAAGAGCTTTTAAAAGCCGTGCAAGAAGCCGCGGATGAATGTAAAAAACTTTATATACCGAACGAAAAAATTTCGCGCGCAGTAAAAAAGGCTGATGAAATTTTCGCAAAAATAAACAGAGTTATGCCGCACGGACTTGGACACGGAACAGGCCTTGAAATTCACGAAGAGCCGTTTGTAAGCATGAGAGCAAATGAAAATGATGTTTTTAAGGCTGGAAATATCATAACACTTGAACCTGGGCTTTACGACAAAACGCTTGGCGGAACTCGTCTTGAAAATGACATTCTAATAACAGAAACTGGCAATGAAGTTTTAACGCACTCAGAAATTTTTAGAATTTAAATTTCATTTTGCCAAACTTTGCAAAGCCGGCTGTCAATTTGAGAAATAAAATTTTCTTTTTTCAGCCGGATTTTTGTTTCTGTCAATTTTGAAAAATAAGACATGACATTAGAAAAAAACTTTCCGACTCTGCCATGAAAAAAAATATTTTTTGAAATTACAAACTGCGATATAAAAACAAAGCCGCAAAGCCGACCTGCTTTTGCAAGTCCCAAATTCAAAGCTCCCAAAGTTATATTTAATTTCCCAAAAGAAAATAGAATTTTTCCATACGGAGAAAACAAAGAAAAAAATACAATAAAAAAAATCAAAAGAACAGACGGAAAAATTTTCAAAGTTCTTTTTTTTATAAAACCTAAAAAGACAAAAAGCACAACAACAAAATAAATTTCAAAGACTGAATTTCTAAAAGTCAAAACAGAAAAACCAATTGCAGAAAGAAAAACATAAAAAAAATTCACCTTTTCAATTTCTGAAAATGTTGAGTCAATTTTCACCGGACTTTTAAGAACAAGTTCATTAAACCAAACTGATTTCCTGCAAAAATTTTCTGCAAAACTTCCCAAAGCCAACGAAGTGAAAAACGAAGCACAAAGCATTGGAGGCGCAATAAATTTCACATTCGAGCCAAACATAAAAATGCCAGCTAAAAAAATCTGAGCAACATTATTTGCAAGTCCGCCACAAACGGAAATTCCAATGAAAGAAATTTTGCTTCTAAAAATAAAATACGCAAGCATCATGAAAAGTCCGGAAGCAACAGAACCTGCAAAAGAGAAAACAAAGACATAAGAAAACAAAGTTCCGCTTATAACTGCCTGCAAGAAAATTTTTAGAAAAACAAGAAGCATTGTTTCTTTTTTTTTCAGTACTGAAAGGCTTATCAAAATTGGAAGATTTGCAAATCCAATTTTAAAGAAAGGCAACGGCTTTGGAACTGCATATTCCAAAGCGGAAAGAAAAAAGCAGAGAGCAGAAAAAAAAGCAATTTTGTTCCAGTCGATTTTTTCCATTAACGAAGATAAACCATCAAAAGCATTATGTCGCTGTTCCTGATTCCGCTTATTCTTGAAGCCTGTCCTAAAGTCAGCGGCCGGATTTTTTCAAGCTTTGCGCGGCTTTCAGAAGACAATGCGACAATTTTTGAATAATCAAAATCAGCCGGGATTCTTGCGTTTTCCATACGATGCATTTTTGCAACTCTTGAATCCTGCTTTTCAATATAATAGCGGTATTTAAAATCTTCTTGCGCCAAAGTCCATTCAAGGCTGTTAAAGTTTCCTGGATTTTCAGCATCCGGATGCTTGCTCAAAAATTCAAGCGCTTCGTCAACTTTCTGATATTTCAAATTCATCTGCTCAAACTGCGCTTTTGAAATAAGTCCTACATCAAAGCCTTTTTTCCTCAATCGTCTGTCAGCAGTATCATGCCTAAGTTTAAGCCTGTACTCAGCGCGGGCAGTAAACATTCTGTACGGCTCTTTTGTTCCAAGTGTAACAAGGTCATCAATAAGAACTCCAATGTAAGCTTCATCGCGTCCAAGAACAAGCGGCTCATAAGACGGAATTTTTTCAAACGAATCAAAGCAAAATTCCTTTTGCGTTTCCTTTAATTTTTTGGACAAGGCTTCTGTTTCCCGCGCGGAAATTTCAGAAAAATTTTTAAGCTCATCAGAATTGAAAACTGGTTTGGGCATAAATTTTCCCGGCTCTGAACTTGCAGGAGAAGAACCGAATGATGAGTCTGAAGCGCAAATCGGTCCGCATAATTTTTTATGTTCCCTTGCATAAAGCGCGGCATTTATTCCGGCAACAAGTCCCTGTCCTGCCGCTTCTTCATAGCCTGAAGTTCCATTGATTTGCCCGGCATTAAAAAGACCAGCAACACGTTTTGTCTCAAGAGAAGGAAAAAGCTGTGTCGGCTCAACATAGTCATATTCAACAGCATACCCCGGACGGCTTACAACACAATTTTCAAATCCTGGCATAGTTCTCAAAAAAGCATCCTGGACTTCTTCTGGCAAACTGGAGCTTAATCCATTCAGATAAATCTCATCAGTTTCAAGTCCTTCTGGCTCAACAAAAAGCTGATGCCTGTTCCGTTCAGCAAAACGCATAACTTTGTCTTCTATGCTCGGACAATAGCGAGGACCAACCCCACTGATTTTTCCAGAATACAAAGGCGAGCGGTTTATATTTTCTCTGATTATTTTATGAGTTTCTTCATTTGTATAGACCAAATGGCACGGCACCATAGGACGTTCAATTTTTTCGTCATCAAAACTAAACGGAAGGATTTCCTTGTCGCCTTCCTGAAGTTCAAATCTTGAAAAATCAACTGTGTGCTTTAAAATCCGCGGAGGAGTTCCTGTCTTCAATCTGCCTGTTGTAAATCCAAGGCGGCTCAAACTTTCTGTTAAACCAAATACACCAGACTCTCCCAAACGTCCACAGGGAGCATCGTATTCTCCGATAAAAATTCTTCCGCCCAAAAAAGTTCCCGTTGTAAGAACTGCGGCGCGGCAAGGAATAATTCTTCCACGCTCCGTAACAACGCCGATAATTTTTTGTCTCATTCCGCTGCGGCAAGCTTGTGTTGCAAAAGCGTATGAAGAGCCTGAACGTTTTTCTCCTGGAATCGAACCTGACTCCAAAGAACCAGAACTGTCTTTTGGCAACGGCACATCTGAGGCTACAGTCAAAACATCAACAACAGTGTCCATCAATGTTGAAAGATTTTCCGTAGTTTCCACAACATGGCGCGCAAGAGATGAATAAACAATTTTGTCGGCTTGGGAACGAGGAGCTTGAACTGCAGGACCGCGGCTTTTGTTCAGCATTCTAAACTGAATCATTGAGCGGTCAATCAGCCTTCCCATTTCTCCGCCAAGCGCATCAATTTCCCGGACAATATTTCCTTTTGCAATTCCGCCGATTGAAGGATTGCAGCTCATTCTTCCAATTGAGTCAATCGACTGCGTAATTAAAATTGTCTTTAATCCCATTCTGGCGCAAGCAAGGGAAGCCTCTATGCCGGCATGACCTCCGCCGCAAACTGCTACATCGAATGAATCATAAAAAGCCATAGTTCCTCTATTTAAAAAAGCGGGAAGTTTTTAAAGCAAAATTTTTCAGCGAAAAACAAAAACTCAAAAGCCCGGATCTTCAATTTTCTAAATGCGCAAAGTATACCAAATTTCAAACTTAAATGGAAGAAACATATTTTGCAAGCGACATTCCTAATCAACTTGTCTTATGCGAAAACATTTTGTATCTTTTATTATGACAGAAAAATGCACCAGAATTAAAAACATGATTCATTCAATTTATTTGGAGGAAATATGAAAATAACTGAAAATCCAAATTCTGAAATTGCGCGAACTGTAAAAGAAGGCTTAAAGCAAAAAAACGGCTACTGTCCGTGCAGAGTTGAAAAAACTCCAGACACAAAATGTATGTGCAAAGAATTCAGAGACCAGATAAAAGATCCTGACTTTGAAGGATTTTGTCATTGCATGCTTTATTATAAATCAAAATAATTTTGGAGGAAATTATGGAAGTAAAAATCAATGAATCAAATTTCAAAGAAGAAGTTTTAAATTCAACCAAGCCGGTGCTCGTGGACTTTTGGGCAACTTGGTGCGGTCCTTGCAGAATGCTGTCGCCTATAATTGAAGAAATTGCGGTGGAAAAATCAGAAACCTTAAAAGTTGGAAAAGTAAATGTTGATGAAGAGCCAGCCCTCGCAACACAATTTGGAATTGCAAGCATTCCGATGCTTGTGCTTTTCAAAAACGGCAAAGTGGTAAAAACAAGCGTCGGATATCAGCCAAAAGAAGAAATTCTAAAGTTGATAGAATAGCATTTCAAAATCCGCCTGAAGATTTTTTATCGTTAGACGGATTTTTTTTAGTGCTTCAACGGAACAATTCCCTGCGGAATAAATTCTCCGCTCAAAGCTCCAAACAAAGCCGCAAACGAATAACCTGAGTAGCTGTATCCGCAGAGAATCGTGTCCGCCCAGTCAAAATCATCTAGAACAAAAACCGGCGACATAATCGAAAGAATGACAACACGCTTGTCCATGTACCGCAAACGTTTAGCAATATTCGCCGTGTGCTTGTCATAAACACAAATAATAATTGTGTCATAGCTATCAGCCACGGAAACCAAAGAGGTTGCATTCCAATTATCAAAATTGCTGTTGTCGTTTTTCAGTTCATAACTAAAGTGAAAAGTTGAAACATTTGGATAACGCTTTCGGCCTTCACTATAAAGCGCAAGAAAAGGTCCTGCTATTAAAACCCGCTCACCTTCAGCAGGCTTCAATGGAAAAGCAGAGCCTTGCTTGTAAACGCTCACGGAACGGCAAGCTTGCTCAAGGAAAAATTTCTGACCGTCCTTATCAGGAATGTGCTCAAAAATTGAATTCTCATCAGGATAAAGCGGCGCATGGTTTTCACTTTTAAAATAATTCAGCTTGGCAAAAATAACGCGACGGGCGGCATCTTTTACACGTTCTTTAAATTCTGAATTTGTTCTCATCCGCTCAAGATTGCGCGTCCACATATTGTCATAAAGTCCGGCAGTCGTGGAAGAAATTATAATGTCGTTTCCAGCCTCGATCGCCATCATCACAGCACGATGAAACGAGCCGGCAAACAAAGTAGCTCCGTTCATCATCATGTCATCAGTAATTATAAGGCCATCGTAATTCATCTGGCGGCGCAAAATATCAGTTAGAAATTTTTTTGAAAGGCTTGCAGGAGTTCCATCGCTTTCAATCTGCGGAAATGAAAGATGCCCGCTCATTATTGCAGGAATTTTCGCCTTTATCAAATATTCAAACGGAACAAGCTCACGGTTCACCAAAGTCCGCGCATCAATTTCAATCTGCGGAAGCCTTCCGTGGCTGTCAAGGCTTGTATCTCCATGTCCCGGAAAATGTTTTGCAGTCGGAATAACACCAGCGTCCATAGAGCCTGCCGCAAAAGCTTCACCCAAAATTCCAGAATCAACAGGATCAGAGCCAAAAGAGCGCGGACCGATTACGCTTGAATTCAAATTTGTATATAAATCCACAGTCGGAGCAAAATTCATGTTAATTCCAAGCGCGCGGATTTCGCGGTTTATATAAAAGCCGGAATAATAAGCATCCAAAGGATAACCGGAAGCTCCAATCGCAAGATTCCCCGGGGTATCAGAAGTTTCACCTTTTACATGGCGAATCCAGCCTCCTTCTTGGTCTGTAGCAACAAACAGCGGAATTTTTAAAGACCTGCTTGCAGCTTCCTGCTGAAGAATCCTCACTGACTTTGCCACTTTCTGAATATTGTCAGTATTCCAGCCAAAAACTTTTACACTTCCAAGCCCGCGCTGAATCACCCAGGAATTCAGCAAGTCGCTAGGCTCTGCCCCTGCCCATCCGAACATAAGAATCTGCGCAAGAAGCTCTTCATCGCCCATGGATTCAACAAGCTTTTTAGAAAGAGGCTCAGGCGGAATGTCGCTCCAAAAATCTATTTTTGCAGAATCAGCAAAGGCAACTGTAAAAATTACTGAACAGAAAAAAAATGCTACAACTTTTAATTTCATTGAAAAAATATTTTAACTTAAACAGACAAAAAATGCAATTTTATAAAAAAAATGCCACCCGAAGGCAGCAATATATAAAATCGGATTCCAGCTTAGCTTGTAAAATCCGTAAGCGCAAAAAAAAAGATGCCTTAAAAAAAGACATCTTCAATTGCGAAAGGCGTCAATCGGAATCGAACCGATGCATAGTGGTTTTGCAGACCAGTCCCTTACCACTTGGGTATGACGCCATAACGTGGAAGTACTATAGCAAGAAAAAAGATTCTTGTCTAGTGGAATTTACAATTTTTCAAAACGTTCTTTTAAAACAAGATAAGAACCAAAAATTCCGCACAGGCACACAATTACAATCACGTAAGTTTTTAGCGGAATCAAAATCGGAAGAACCTCAACAAGAGCGCAAAGAAGCAAACTGCTTACAAACGATGCGCTGGCTTTTTGAATTTTCTTGTCTTCTTTTTTCATGGCATTTTTTTTTGCTGAAATTTTCATGCAGTAAAAAAACAAAACGCAAAGATAAGCTGCAATTCCTGCAATACAAATAAAAAAACTAGCGCGCATTTTTTATCTCCAGATATTTTAAAAGAGCTTTTTTTGCAGATTCAAATGCCAATGGAATTTTTTCTATATCCGCCAAAGATTCAACCTTCACCCATTCAAGTGAAATGACCTCACTTTTTTGAGTTTTGAATTCAAAACCAGAAGGCAGGGACGCTGAATAAAACATATCGCAGGTTTTATAAATTATTTTTTTGTAAACATAAGTATTTGGAAATGCTCCGACAAATTTTATTTTTTCCGGCACAACTCCAATTTCCTCAGAACATTCACGCATCACGCTTTTTTCAGGCTCTTCATCAGGTTCGCAAAATCCTCCTGGAAATGCAAGAAAATTTTTTCTAGGTTCCTTTGCCCGGCGTTCAAAAAGAATTTCATGTTTTTCATTTTCAAGAATCACGCCAACCGCAGAAGCAACATTGTTAAAAAGCTCAAGCCCGCAGTCAGGGCAGAACCATTGCCTTCCGTTCAAAAGAGTCTGGATTTTTTTTGAGCCGCATTCAGGACAAAAATTAAATCTATTATTTTCCATAAAAATATTATAGCACAAAATAGACACAATTAAAAACTGCTATTTTATTTTTCGAAAATTAAATGTATATTTACTTCATGGATAACATTCAAAAATTTTTTTCAGATATTCAAAAAATCAAAAAGCATTATCGTTCAGAAAATCCAGTTTACGATGGAAAAAAAGTCTGCGTTCAAATTCAGAATTTATTTTCAAACTCAAATAGAAATTTAAAGTCGCTTGCGGACGCTTTTTCTGATTACTGGATGAACAAATATATTTTGAATTCAAACCAGCCAGAGAATGAGCCGACAGAAGAGCACATAAAAATTCTTGGAGCAATGCAGGCTCTCATAGAAAATGATATTTTTTCAACAGAAGCATTGAGCAAAGACGACTGGAAAGAACTTTGCCAAATTACAAATTGCGAGGCAGAAGAAATTCCAATTGAAACTTTAAACAGCATGATGATGATTTTTTTAGACAAACAGGCAATGTAATAATATGGAAAAAAATTTTTACCAGAACTGCATTCAGTGTCCAAGAAAATGCCAGTCAGACAGAAATAGCGGAAAAACTGGATTCTGTGGAGAAACAGAAAATTTGAAAATCGCTTCTGCAGGATTGCATTTTGGCGAAGAACCGCTCATTACAGTTTTCGGCGGAAGCGGAACAATTTTTTTTACGGGCTGCACTTTAAAATGCTCGTTCTGCCAAAATTATCAGATAAGCCAGCAAGGAATGGGCGCAAATGTAGATGAAAAGGAATTTGTAAAAATCTGCATCACGCTTCAAGAGCTTGGAGCTGAAAATATAAATTTAGTTACTGGAAGCCATCACATTCCAAAAATCGCGCAGTTCATAAAAGCAGCAAAAAATTCAGGGCTTGAAATTCCGGTTGCCTGGAATTCCAGCGCTTATGAATCAGTTGAAAGTCTTGAGCTTTTAAAAAATGTTGTCGATATATGGCTTCCGGATTTTAAAACAATCAGCAGCAAGGCAAGCAAAAAACTTTTTATGGCAGAAGATTATCCGCTTGTTGCAAAAAAAAGCATCAGCTGGATGATAAAAAAATTTCCACTTAAAATAGAAGAAGTTTCAAAAAACGGTGAAAAGAAAGAAAAAATAAAACGCGGTGTTATAATAAGACATCTTGCTTTACCTGGAAAAATTGATGACACAATTCTTGCGCTTGAATGGCTGAAAAAAAATGCGGACGGAAAAAGCTGCATTTCACTCATGTCGCAGTACACGCCTGTTCCTTTTAAGTCAAAAACTGAAGCTGAAAAAAACTGGAGAGAAAATTCTCTTAACGCTTTTGAAAACCGCTTGATTAACAAAGACGAAGATGAAACTTTGCGCGACATTATTGAAGCCTACGACTTTGAATATTTGTTTTATCAAGATTTGAGCGACGACACAAGCTGGCTTCCTGACTTTAACAGAACGCAACCTTTCAGCAACGCGCTTGCAAAACCTATTTGGCATTGGAAAGAAAAATTTTTAACAAATTGATTTTTAAATCATTTTTTCCAAAACTCAATATGCTCACTGCCAATTAAAAGCGAATATAAAATTTCTTTTTCAACAGGCGATTTATGACGCGCAATTACAACTGCGATTCTGCTTGCAGAGCTTGAAGGACATTCAGGAACAAAGTCTCCATTGTGCTTGTAAATGATTTTTTTTCCAGAAAGAAGCTTATAGTTGTCATTGAAAATTTTTCCGCTTTTTGTAGGAAGATAATTGAACTGCGAAAGATATTTTTCATCCAAAGGCAAAATGTTGTTTTCATTTTGATTAAAAATATTCAGCACTGCATCCGCATAGACATTTTTTTTGCAGCACTTTAAAAGCTCTTCAATTCCGCCGCCAATTCTAGGCGCAAAATCAATCGGAACAAAATCGCCATCACGGTCTTCAATAAAATCAAACTGCCCGAATGAAATATTTTCTTTTTCAAATAAAGCATTGCACCATTTTTCAAGAACTGACTTTATTTCCGCGGTAGGATTCAAAAGCTGATAAACCGCAGTGCACGGAGTTCCATGAATAAAGACAATTTCTTTTTTGCAAAGCCGGACTAAAGAAATTTTTCCTTTAAAATAAAAAATATCCGCGCTGTATTCTTTTCCAAAAATATATTCTGTAACAAGCGCATTGTTGTTTTTAATTTCAAAAAGTTTTAGCGCGCGGTTATTCACATTGCGGGCATTAAAAATAAATTTTTCAACTTCATCAATATTTTCTTTGTTTGAAATTTTTATTCCATAGCCAGAAAAAAGTCCGTCGGGTTTTACAATTATACTTTTTCCAGTTTGATTGACAAAATCTCTTGCCTGCTGAATCGAATCAAAATTTTTTGGAACTTTAAAAATGCTCAGCAAACTATAAAGTTTTTTTTTCGAGCGCGAAGCCAGCAATGCGTTTTTTGAAATCCTGCAATTATTACTTTTTATACATTCAGAAATCCAATATTCAGACAGCGGAACAACAATTTTATTTTCTGAAATTTTTTCAGTAAATTCTATTTTTTCTTTTTCTGAAATTTTTTGATACTTGAGCATATAGGGAACTTCCGCAAAAGAAGATTCAATTCCAATACTCAAAAATGCCTCTCTTATTTCGTCCAAGCCAAAAACAAAAGAAGCACCCGCTAAAACTATTTGCTCCATTGCAGTGCAATCCTTTCACAGGCATTTTCACCGTCCATTGCAGAACTTACAATGCCGCCGGAATATCCGCTTCCTTCTCCAGCCGGAAAAAGATTCCTCAAACCAATGCATTCAAAACTTTCCTTGCCACGAAGAATTCTTACAGGAGTGCTTGTGCGTGTTTCCGAAGCAATCAAAAGCGCGTCATCGCAGACAAAGCCTTTCATTGACTTGTTGAATTCCACAAAAGCTTTTTCAAGGCGATTTGAAATTTGAGCGGGAAGCCATTCATCCAAACGGCTTGCGACAACTCCGGGAGCGTAGCTTGCAGGCGGAAGGCTTTCACTTGACTTGCGATTCAGAAAATCCACAAGACGTTGAGCCGGAGCTTTTTGTCCTATTCCATTTTCAAAAGTTTTCTGCTCAATAAATTTTCTAAAAAGAAGCCCCGCAATTTTTTCAGTTCCAATTGACTTTGCTTTTTCAACAAATTCATTAGGAATATCTTCCGGGCGAGTTTCTACAACAATCGCTGAATTGCTCCACTTGCTATTGCGTCCTGCGGCAGACATTCCATTCACGACAATTTCAGATGGACCGGTGCTGCTTGGAACAACAAAACCTCCCGGACACATACAAAAACTGTAAACACCACGCCCGTCAATTTGCGAAGTAAGTCTGTATTCTGCAGCTCCTAGTTCCTGTTTTTTTTCTCCATGAAACTGAATTAAATCAATTAAACTTCTTGGATGCTCAACACGAACACCCATTGCAAAAGTTTTTGCTTCAAGAGATTCCGGGGAATTTTTTGCAAGCAAAGTATAAATGCTGCCAGCTGAATGCCCTGTTGCCAGAAGAACAGCATCCGCAAAAATACTTTTTATTTCGCCATGATTTTTTACAACAACGCCTTTTACAATTTTTTCACTGCCGGATTTTTCTAAAATGAAATCAACACATTCAGTATCAAAAAGAAATTCGCCGCCCTGTTGCAAAATAAAATTCCGAATGTTGTTTACAATTGCCGGAAGTTTGTCTGTGCCGATATGAGGATGAGCGTCTGTAAGAATTTTTTTGTCCGCCCCGAAATGCTCAAAGATTTTTAAAATGCCATTTATGTTTCCGCGCTTGTTGCTGCGTGTGTAAAGTTTTCCATCGCTGAAAGTTCCAGCTCCTCCTTCACCAAAACAGTAATTTGAATTTTCATCGACAATTCCAGTTGTGCTTATCATGGCAATGTCGCGTTTACGCTTTGAAGTTTCGCTGCCACGCTCAATTACGACAGGCCTAACTCCATGCTCCAAAAGTTTCAGCGCTCCAAAGAGTCCTGCAGGTCCAGAACCGATTATAGCGACAGTTCTTTTTCCATCCGCAGTTTTCCATTCAGGCAAAGCAAATTCATAAGAAGGATTTTCCCCGATGTAAACTTTATAGCGCAAGAAAAGCTTTATATTTCTATGGCGCGCGTCAATCGATTTTTTTACAAATACAGTTGAAATGTCTTTTTCTTCAAAGCTGATTCCTTGTTTTTTTAATGCAAGGCGGATTTCTTTTTGTATGAAATTTTCATCCTTTTCTTTTTCAGGCTGAATCACAATGGAAACTTCTTTTATCATGCAGACAGTCTATATAGAAAAGAAAGAGGAATCAACAGCCAAAGTTCTCCGGGGCAAGCCCGAAGATGACATTTTTTTGCCAGAATATGACAAGTTTATTTTACCTGTCATACTCTGGCTTGCTTGGAGTATCACGTGCTTCCTGTCATTACAGTGCTTGACACGGCAATTTCAAAGGCTAAAAATCCAATGCAAGAGAACCGTCTGCGCCTGCCGTCCATCTCTTGAGTCCGGAATCAGAACTTGCGGAAACATAAGCGTTCAGCATTTGAATCAGAGTGCCGCTGTATGCAAGTGTCTGCGCGCTCTTACATTCTGACGTAGTTCCAGCGGTAACAGAAGCGGACGGACTGTTTGTGTCAAAGTAGCCGCAGCCGGTGATTTTTGACGGATCTGGAATACAGTTTTCTTCAGTATAACACTCACCAATTTTATTATTTACATAGGCAATATGATTTTTTAAATTTCCATCTTGATCTATGCTGTCTTTAAGCCAGTAGCAATTACTTAAATAGCCATCTGTTCTTGCAGCGATTGCAGCAGCAATATTATTTAATCGTTCCTTATTATCTATAAGACTTTTTGTTTTTATATTCACAGCACTTACAACATTTTCTACAGTTCCATAGTTTATTGCACAGATTCCACCCGTTTTCTGATATGAACCACGCCAGTTAGCATCCAATTGATTTTCTATATTGCCGGTTACAAAACAGTTTACTACTTTTCCGCTTTCAGTATTAACTTTACATATTCCGGCAGTGTCACTTCTTGTACCTATGGCAATATCTGACATTACAATACAGTTTTTTATATTTCCATAGTTATATGCACAAATCATTCCTCCACGGCTCAGCATACGGTCGCTAAGATCTCCTGAATAAGTCTGATTAACAACAAGATTTTCGATTGTGCCGTAGTTGTCAAAAAACAGACCGAACACCTGTGAAGCAAGTCCATCTTCTCGTTTTTTTATTTCGTACGAAATTGTTTTTCCGTTTCCGTTGAATGTTCCCCTAAATGGCATATTATTACTGTCCGCATCACTGTCTTCAGTTGATTTTATAAATCCAATCGGTTGCCAGTCGTCCGCATAATCTGCCAAATCAACGTCATCCACAAGCGTAATCGTAATTCCTTCAAAGTCGCTTCCGGCATTCACCAATTCACAAAGTTTTACCATATCGGCGGAAGAAAGAACAACTAGCTTTTTATAAGAAGGCGCAGAATCAAATGCTGAAACTACAGGCTGCAAAGATAAAGAGCAGTCTGTACTTTCTCCAGCATTTACCGTTGTTTCAGCTGTGCCCCAGCCAACAACAAGATCACCTTCATTAGAATCAAAGGCTTTAGCTTCTATTGTATAGTCTCCGGGATTAAGTTCGTCGAATTCTATTACCCCCCCCGAAAACTCAGTCTTTGTGTCAACAAGTTTAGAGCCCAAACTTATACTTACAACAAATTTATCTGCCTTGTCCTGACTAAAAGAATAGCGCGCGCTTCCCGGCAAAACAACACGCACCGAGCCGCCTTCACCAGAAGAGCCGGACATATTCATGCACGAAGCGAACACAAATAAAAACGCAAATAAAGCAGGAAAAATAAATTTCTTCATAAAATACCTCCAGTAAATTAACGCATATTTTATATTATGATTCAGTTCATTTGCGAATGTCAACTTTTTACAAAAGAAATTCAATTTTTTTAATAAACTGTCATTACCGTGCCTGACGATTATCGGGTCAATCCCGATAATGACAGCAAAACATATTGAAATTATCTGCAATTTTTTTATAATAGCTAATGCACGGGGAGCTTGCGCAAAGCTTGCTGAGAGTAGGATGTGTTCCTTGACCCGCAACCTGATTTGGATAATGCCAACGTAGGGACTTGTAAAAACAAACCTCTTTAAATTCACCGCGGAATTATTCAAATCATAATTTTTAAAGAGGCCGATATGTTTAAAGAATGTCTTGATTCAGTAAAAGAAAATTCTCCGCTCATCCACAACATCACAAATTATGTAACAGTCAACGATGTTGCAAACGCAATTCTCGCAGTGGGCGCAAGTCCGATTATGGCAGATGAAAAAAAAGAAGCCGCGGAAATCACTTCAATTTGCAATGGCTTGAACATAAACATTGGAACGCTCAACCGCAACACAATAAGAGCCATGTTTGCAGCCGGAAAAAAAGCACAGAGCCTGAACCACAAGATTTTGATAGATCCAGTCGGTGCCGGAGCAAGCACTCTTAGAACAAAGACCGCGCTTGCACTTATAAGCAAAATCAAATTTGATGTAATCCGCGGAAATATTTCAGAAATAAAAACTCTCGCAACCGGAAGCGGAAAAACAAAAGGTGTGGACGCAAACATTGAAGACGCAGTTTCAGAAAGCAACCTTGAATCCGCAGTTGCATTTGCAAAAAATTTCGCGGAAAAACAAAACTGCATTGTCGCAATCACAGGTGCAATCGATTTAGTTTCAGACGGAAAAAAATGCTTTGTCATCAGAAACGGCAAACCGCAGATGGGACGCATAACGGGAACTGGATGCCAGCTAAGCGGAATTATGACAGCTTTTATCTGCGCAGGAAAAAACACATTGGAATCTAGCGCGGCGGCAGTTTGCGCAATGGGACTTGCCGGTGAAATCGCCTGGCAAAAAATGCAGGAAGGCGACGGAAATTCAACTTACAGAAACAGAATCATAGACGCGCTTTTCAACATGACAGGAACAGAACTTGAAGCAGGCGCAAAATATGAAATCCGTTGAACTAAAAACTTCCCTTTTGCTTTATGCCGTTACCGACAGAGCTTGGCTTGGGAAAAATTTCTGCTGCGAAACTTTAAGCGACGCGGTTTTTCAGGCGATTGAAGGCGGCGCAACTTTGATTCAGCTTAGGGAAAAAGAACTTTCAGAAAAAGAATTTTTAGACGAAGCATTCAGCATAAAAGAAATTTGCGCCTCAAAAAAAATTCCTTTAATCATAAATGACAATGTGAAAATCGCAAAAGAAACAGACGTTTGCGGAGTTCACATCGGGCAAAGCGACATGGAATTAAAGGAAGCAAGAAAAATCTTGGGTGCGGATAAAATCATCGGAGTTTCTTGCCAGACAGTTGAACAGGCTTTGCAGGCAGAAAAAAACGGAGCTGACTATCTTGGAGTTGGAGCAGTTTTTTCAACATCCACAAAAACGGATGCGGACAATGTTCCGCTTTCAACTTTAAAGGAAATTTGCAGTTCTGTAAAAATTCCTGTTGTAGCAATCGGAGGAATTTCTTTGCAAAACATGAGCCAGCTTAAAGGCAGCGGCATTGCAGGAGTTTCAGTTATAAGCGCGATTTTCGCACAGCAAGATATACGCAGTTCAACAAAGGAACTCAAGTCTTCCGCAGAAAAACTTTTTCTGTCATTTATAGATTGTTAGCCGACTTTGCTATGCAAACATCGCAGTATCAAGTACGACAATGACATTAAATTATAAAACTCGAATTTCTAAAACAAAGCGGCAACTGGGAGCACCACTTTTGCCGCTATAAAAAATAATGATTGTTTTCAAGCCATGGAGGTAAAAATGAAAACTGCATTAACAATCGCTGGATCTGATTCTAGCGGAGGCGCCGGAATTCAAGCAGACATCAAGACAATGACAGCGAACGGAGTTTACGCAATGAGCGCTGTTACTGCCCTGACTGCCCAGAACACAACTGGCGTAAAATCAATTTTGGAGTCCACGCCCGAATTTCTAAAAGACCAGCTGGACTGCGTGTTCACGGACATTTTTCCGGATGCTGTAAAAACCGGAATGGTTTCTTCTGTTCCGCTCATCAAGGTAATTGCAGACCGCCTGAAATTCTACAACGCAAAAAACATCGTGATTGATCCAGTCATGGTTTCAACAAGCGGATTCAAGCTGATTTCAGATGACGCTGTAAAAACATTGTGCGAAGAACTTTTTCCGCTGGCAACTGTAATCACTCCGAATATCCCGGAAGCTGAAATTCTTTGCGGCAAAAAAATTTCTTCAGAAGAGCAGATGGAAGAAGCCGCAAAATCAATTAGCGAAAAATTCAATGTCGCAGTTTTACTAAAAGGCGGACACAACTTGAACGATGCAAACGACTTGCTCTTTCAGGCTGGAAAAGCAAAATGGTTCAAGGGCAAAAAAATAAACAACAGCAACACTCACGGAACTGGCTGCACACTTTCAAGTGCAATAGCTTCAAATCTTGCAAAGGGAAAAAGCCTTGAGATTTCAGTTGAAAAAGCAAAGGACTACATTTCAGGCTGTCTTGGAGCAATGCTAGACCTTGGCAAAGGAAGCGGTCCGATGAATCACGCATTCAAAATAAACGGAGAATATTAAAATGAACATAAAGTCAAAAGAAGTAAACATGGCATTGATTTGGTTTGGAGCCGGAGTTTCAATCGCTGAAATTATAACAGGAACATATTTTGCGCCATTGGGATTTTCAAAAGGAATACTTGCAATTTTGGCGGGACACATCATCGGATGCGCGCTTTTGTTTCTTGCCGGAAGCATAGGCTCATTTTCAAAAAGAAGCTCAATGGAAACAACAAAGGGAAGCTTTGGAATTCTTGGAAGCAAATTTTTCGCGTTGCTGAATATACTTCAGCTTACAGGCTGGACTGGAATTATGATTTACGACGGCGCGCTTTCTATAAACGGAATTTTTAAAAACGGAGCATGGCTCTGGGCAATCGTAATCGGACTTTTAATAGCCGCCTGGATTTTGATTGGAATAAAAAATGTAAGCAAGCTGAACGTCGCATCCTTGTCTGCCCTTTTTATTCTTACACTCGTTTTGTGCAAAATAATTTTTTTCAATGGAGACAATTCAGTTGTAAGCTCCACTCAAGAAGAAGCGATGAGTTTTGGAGCGGCAGTAGAACTTGCGGCAGCAATGCCGTTGTCATGGCTTCCGTTAATCAGCGACTACACAAAAGAAAGCAACAAGCCTGTCATGTCCTCGCTTTTGAGTAGTCTTGTCTACGGAGCAACCAGCTGCTGGATGTACCTGATTGGAATGGGTGCGGCAATCTTCACTTCGGAAACAGACATTTCACTCATTCTCTTAAAGTCAGGACTTGGCTGGGCGGCTCTTGTAATCGTGATTCTTTCAACTGTAACAACAACTTTCCTTGACGCGTTCTCGGCTGGAATTTCTTTTGAAACAATTTCTTCAAAGCCAAGCGGAAAGACTGTCGCACTGATTGTAACTGCGCTAGGCACAATAGGAGCAGTCTTTCTTCCGATGGACAACATCACGGACTTTTTGTACTTAATCGGCTCGGTCTTTGCCCCGATGATTTCAATTCAAATTGCAGATTTCTTTGTCCTGAAGAATGACAGTTCAGCAAAAAGCATTGACCTGCAAAAAGCCGTAATCTGGATTCTAGGATTCGCGCTTTACAGAATTTCATTAAGCTGGAATTTCATCCTCGGAAACACACTACCTGTAATGCTCATAATTTTTGCCGTAACAGTCGCCGCCCAAAAAATTCTAGGCAAGAAAAAATAACGCAAACTGAAAGTATGTAATTTCCACAAACGTTAAAATAACGCAATAGGAAATTACGTGCTTTCTTCAAACGTTAAAATAACACAAGCTGAAATCACGTACTTTATACAAACGTTATAATGATGCAACCAAAAATTGCGCACTTTCTTCAAACATTAAAATAACGCAGGCTGAAATCATACACTTTCCGCAAACATTAAAACAACACAAGCTGAAATCACGTACTTTCCGCAAACGTTAAAATAACGCAACCAAAAATTGCGCACTTTCTTCAAACGTTAAAATAACACAAGCAAAGCAATGCACAAGACGCAACGCAAACTTGCTAATATTGCACTTTACGCATTTTATATTCAGTGTTAAAATCAAGTCATTATCTTAATTTAGACTTTTTACAGGAGATTTTTATGGGAAACAATTATTTCAATTCAATTCCGTGGCGCGAGGCCCGTCTGCAGCTTGGTCACTGCCGCTCAATGGCAAAAGAAGAATTCGCTGACGGAGTAAACGCTCTCAAAGGCAAAAAAATCGTAATCGTTGGATGCGGCGCTCAGGGCTTGAACCAGGGTTTGTGCTTGCGCGACTCAGGTCTTGATGTTTCTTACGCTCTCCGCGAGTCTGCAATCGCCGAAAAACGCCAGTCTTGGAAAAACGCGACAGAAAACGGCTTCAAAGTTGGAACTTACGACGAATTGATTCCTACTGCCGACCTTGTCGGAAACCTTACTCCGGACAAGCAGCATACAGCCGTTATCACAGAAGTTATGAAGAGAATGAAGAAAGGCTCGGCTCTGTGGTACTCACACGGATTCAACATGATTGAAGAGGGAATGCAGATCCGTCCGGACATCACAGTTGTAATGTGCGCTCCAAAAGGACCGGGAACAGAAGTATGGCACGAATTCCAGAGAGGATTCGGTGTTCCAGACCTTATCGCCGTTCACCCTGTAAACGACCCTGAAAAGAAAGGCTGGGCTTATGCAAAGGCCTTGGCTGTAGGAATGGGCGGAAGCAAGGCAGGTGTTCTTGAATCTTCTTTCGTTGCGGAAGTTAAATCTGACCTTATGGGCGAACAGACAATTTTGTGCGGAATGCTTCAGGCCGGAACGATCGTCTGCTTTGACAAGATGGTAAGCGAGGGAATCGCTCCTGAATATGCCACAAAACTTTTGATGCACGGCTGGAACGTAATTTCTGAAGCTCTCAAATGGGGCGGAATCACAAACATGATGGACCGTCTTTCAAATCCTGCGAAAATCCGCGCTAACGAGCTTTCAAAGGAAATCAAAAAACTTTTGACACCGCTCTACCAGAAGCACATGGACGACATCATCAGCGGAAAATTCTCTAGCACAATGATGCAGGACTGGGCAAACAAAGACCACGACTTGCTCACCTGGCGCGAAGAGACTGGAAAACTTCCGTTTGAGTCAACTCCAGAATCAAAAGAAGAAATCACAGAACAGGAATATTTCGACAAGGGAATTCTGCTTGTAGCAATGGTAAAAGCCGGATGTGAGCTTGCATTCGAGACAATGGTTGACGCGGGAATCAAACCGGAAAGCGCTTACTACGAATCATTGCACGAAGTTCCGCTCATCGCAAACCTGATTGACCGCAAACGCCTCTACGAAATGAACCGCGTAATTTCCGACACAGCAGAATACGGATGCTACCTTTTCAGCCGCGTTGCAGCTCCGATGATGGCAAAAGAGCTTATGCCGAAACTCCACACAGACGTTATCGGAAAAGGCCTTGAGCTCAAGGATACAAGCGTAAACAACACACAGCTCGTAGAAGTAAACGCCGAAATCCGCAACCACCCGATTGAAGTTGTAGGCCGCAAATTACGTGCTTATATGACAGCAATGAAACCAGTTTTGTAATTTATTACAAAACTGGCAGGCACGGACAAATAAATGAAAGTTTCAAAAGAATTTTCCATCCGTGCCGTATGACCGCAATGAAAGCAGTAATTTAATCATAGATTAAATTACTGTGGCTAGTTTCAGTAAAACTGAAACTAGCGGTTGTGTGATTTTATTATAAAACAGGCAGGCACGGGCAAATAAATGAAAGTTTCAAAAGAATTTTCCGTCCGTGCCGTATGACCGCAATGAAAGCAGTAATTTATTTTATTCGATTTTAAGGACTGTCCGGATTTTATTCGGGCAGTTTTTTTTACAATCCTTCCGTTAAAGCCCTTTTAAGCTGCTCTTCTCCTATCGTGCTTTTCTCTCCGTTTTTCAGGACTGTAATCTGCCATTGTGATTTGTCCAGAACTGGGAGATAGAAAATGTGATTCGTTTTTCTTGAACATTCAAGATAGCAGCTTATCAATGCGCTCACTTTTTTTGCGTATTCAGCTTCGTCGATGTTCAGCTGGGCGGATTTGTTCACGCTTTTTACTTCAAAAATATGAATCCGACCTTTTTTGTCTTTCATCACAAAATCCGGGTAAGATGAGTGAATGTTTCCGTCAAGATAATATTCGAATTTTATTTCCGAATTGAACGGAAAATTCTTTCCCCAAAGAAATTTGTTGCCGAACAGTTCGCTTGTTGTCTGCTGAATTGAAGCGGAGCGTATGTCTTTCAAGAGTTCCGCCCATTTTCTTTCGGCTTCGCTGTCAAATGAAAAATCGCTTTCATTGTCTTTTCTGCGCCAAACCCAGTCGTTCAAAGTCAGTGTTCTTTCGCTTTCATTGTAGCAGCTGAAAGACGGAAAACTGACATTGCCGCAGGCGTACATGCTTTTTGAATAGTCCGAAATATATTCGCTGCGTTTTGTTTTTATCGAGCTTAGGTTTTCTGCAAAAATTCTCCACTCAGAATAATTTTTTGCGTACTCATAGCACATTGCCTGAATGTCGCCGTCGCATTTCTGCAAATCCTGATACATATCAAAAATGCTTTTGTGCGTGATTTTGTCGTCTTTTAAGTTTTTGACATATTCTTCAAAGTCTAAGTTTTTCGCCTCATTTATTGGCTTCAGTTTGGTCGGCGTGATTCTGATTTCGTTTTCAATGTTGTATCCGCTGTAAAGATTCACGTTCCGGGCGGCGTTTTCAGTTTTCGGCATTATTCCCCAAATCCAGGAAGTGCAGGCAAGTTTCCGCGCTTCTTTTGAGAGCGTTTCAAAATCAAGAAGATGAGGGTTTCTGCGTACGCGTCCCATAACCTGCTCGTCAAGCTGCTTGCTTTTTGAGTCGCGGATTTGATAAAGCATGCACGCGCGCGGAATGTCCCAGCCTTCAGAAATCACCATTTTGAAAATAATCACGGAAATTGAGGAAGTTTTTTCTTTCATGTAGTCTTTCCATTTTGAAACAGAAAGTTTTTTCAAGCCCGAATCGTTTGTGTCGCACTCCTTTTCTTTTCCTGAAATGTAAACCCATTTTAAATTCTGGAACTTTTCTTTTTGAAGCGTTGGAAAAATATTTTTCTCAAGCTCCTCTTCCGCCTTGTTCTTGTTTGAAATCTGGACTATAAAGCACGGATTTACCGAAAGCAGGTTTGTGTATTCGCCCTTTACTTTTTCAAACTTGTCAAGCGCGTTTTCCAGAGTATCGGTCTCGCTTCCTTGCTCCACGGTTTTTATGAGCTTTGCGTTTTCGGCTTCCTCGTTTGTGATTTCAACATCTGGAGTCTGGCTTCGGCTTAGCTTTGGCGTCGCGGAAAAATTTATCACTACGGAAAAACAGTCTTTAAGCTCGTCCAGGTTGCTTGTGGCGATGTGGCACTCGTCTTTTATCACAAAAATCCGCTTTTTTTGAGGCGAAGAAAAACTGCCTTTTATTGACAGAAGAAAATTCTTGAAGATTCCTGTGTCCTTTAGCTTTGACTTGTCCTTGTACAAATCGCGCGGAAGAACATAGACGTTGTAGTCCAGAGGAATGAAAATATTTCCCTCGCCGTTGGAGTCAGAATTTATCAGGAACGGATTCAGGCGGCTGAAAGTTCCGTTTTCCGACAATGCTTTGAACGATTTATAATTCTGCTCGGCAAGGCTGCTTTTTGAAAGCGTTGAGACAAGAAAAATCACGTCCGGGTTCGCGCAGATTATGCGGTTCATAAACTCCGCCATCATATAAGTTTTGCCACTGCCCGTAGGAGATTTGAACGTGTATTCGCTTTTTTCTTTTTGTCCGACAACATTCACAAGTTTTGAGACCGCCGAATTCTGTAAGTCCTTTGCTTCCTGTAACATATTTTATTTTCCCATGGTCATTGAGATTGCCGAAATGACTGAAATGCGTGGCTTCGACAGGCTCAGCAACAGTTATAATTTTGTCTGTGTCTTGTCGAAATTCTGACAGACCCATTCGATTTTTTCTTTTACTGTCTTGAATTTTTCCTTGCCGTACAAAGTCTCGTCGATTACGTCGAACGGAGTTTTGCCTTCTGTTGATTCCGAATTTAAAACTTCTTCTATTTCGTAGACATCAAGATTTCCGCCGTAAGGCTCGTTGTCCTGTAACCACGGAAAATTCTTTGAGCCGTCGTAACACTCGCCTGTCATGATCCGCTTGAGCCGCATTGAGGTTATCGTATGCGATTCCGTCGGGATTTGCGTCCGTTTTCTCGTTCAGCTGGCAGAGAATGAAAGTCCTGTTACCGCCGTCCGATTTGTTCAGGTCAAGAACCGCGTGTCCTGTTGTGCCGCTGCCTGCGAAGAAGTCGAGAATTATGGAATTTTGATTTGAAGAGATTTTTATAAGGAAATTTATAAGTTTTACAGATTTCGGATAGCCGAATGATTTTTCTCCTAAAATATTTGAAATTTCTTTTGTTCCGTCTTGGGACATTCCAACGTAATCTGGTAATTTGGTGGAAACTGCGATTTTTCCAAAATCATCTTTGGCTTTTTTCTCATCTTCATCTTTCCAATAACGCAATACAGGTTTTGAAATTTTTAAAAAATCATAATCGTCAGGGAAAATAATTCTATTTTCTTTTAAATATTCTGGAAAACCTTCTTTTGTAATACGCCAAACTGCTTGTGGGTTTACAGGATATGTTTCATTGTTTTTTGGATTTATAATTGTAAAATTTGAGTTTGGCCTTTCTAAAGAAGTTCTTTGTGTTGTCATATCATGAAATCGCCAAGGTCTGTTTGGAAAATCCGGCGTTTCAAAATATTTTCTGTTTCCGCCTTCTATGCTGGCTTTGAAAAATTCGCTTTTTGCAAAAACAAGAATGTATTCGTAATCCTGCGATATTCCAAAAGGAACATCACTTTTAGCTGTTCGTTTTCTCCATGGAAAAATTCCTGCAAAGTTTGTTTCCCCGAAAATCTCATCAAAAAGGCATTTCACGTAAGCCTGATTCTTGTCGTCTATGCTGCAGAAAATCACGCCCCCGTCAGAAAGAAGCTGCCGTGCCAGTACAAGCCGCGGATAAAGCATAGAAAGAAGATTGTCTCTTGTTATGGCGTTGTTGTAATTCGTCTTTGCGAACTCGCCCATGCTGTCTTTTCCGTAGGGCGGATCAATATAAATCACGTCGATTTTGCCTCTGTATTGAATCAGAAGGTTTTGCAGAGCCTGATAGTTGCCTCCGATAATCAGCTTGTTGACCGGCTTTGCGTCATCGGTGCGGAAAGAAAGCTTCTCGTTTTTCTTAAAGTATCGGATTGCATTTCCCATTTTTTCAAGCCGCTTGTCAAAATGAAGCCCCGTTCTCTTGTAAGTCGTTCCAAGAGCCGCAATGTTAATCGCCTCGTCCAAAGAATCCGCGTTCGTAATGAGCTTTATCAGAAGGTCGGCGTTTGTCTGCTCAAGAATCCTGTCCTGAACGCGCTTTTTTATTTCGTCTATCAGAGATTGCCTTGTTGAATCCATGTTGATTTGTCCTGAATGGTAAAAAAATATTCTTATGAGAGTAAAATATCACTCTTTATAAAGATTATCGAATGAATATTTATCCGTTTTTATAACAAAATGAATAAAATTTTATCATATTAAGGAATGAATTTTCGCGAGAATCTAAAATACTTAATGGATTTTAAAAATATTCAAACTAAAGAGCTTTCAAAATTATCGGGAATAAGTGAAAACACAATAAAAAGCTATCTGAAAGAAGCCTCTTCAGAACCTAAAGTTTCAAATGCGATTTTAATAGCAAAAGCTTTGGGCGTAAGTGTTGAGTATTTGGCAAATCTTGATGAACGCGCGGCTGGCAATGTTTCACCGCAGATTTTGGAAATAGAAGATTTATTGAAGAAAATGAGCCAAAAAGACTTGAATGTTTTGCAAAGCGTAACAAAATCAATCGCGGAAAAATATTCATAAGAAAAAAGCAAGTAGAAATTCATTATTACCAAAAAAAAATATTGATTATAACAATAGAGAACAGAATAAGCCGAAAGAATTATAATCGCTTTCCGCATTATTCAATTTCCCTGCAAATTGCCACTAAAATCCCGCACTAAACGCCTCCCTATTACTGCACTAAATGCCACATTATTAGCGCGGTAATCAACACATTATTACTGTACTAACCGTCTCCCCATTAGTGCGCTAACCGACACCCATTTAGTGCAGTAACTGCCTCCGTTTTAGTATATTGGTTAAATCTTATTGAACTTTTTGATTTTTTATTCTTGACTTCCTGTTTTGGCTGTTGTATATTATGTGTAAGTTCAAAATATTTGAATATTTTGATTTATCTTATTAAAGACAGGGTAAAGAGATGGGAAATGAGAAATTTATGGCGAGAGTCCGCGAGCTGCGGGAGTCTAGGAAACTTTCTCAGGAAGCTCTTGCCGATAAGGTAGGAGTAACAAAAAGCGGAGTCGCAATGTGGGAGACAAGGGGCGTTGTTCCAAGAAAAGAAACTCTTGAAAAAATCTGTGATGTTCTTGGAACAACAACTGACTATTTATTGGGCATAGGAGAAGTGGATGTTGCAAACGCAAAAATAAACTCAATTCAAAGAGGACTTAGCAAACTTGGCGAAAAAGACCTTGAGCGTGCGGAAGGCATTCTGCGCCTCGCGTTTACAGAAGCATTTGGAGGGGAATAGTGAAAGGAGAATTTTCAGCAGATTACAAGACAGACATAGAAGAGCGTGTGAATGAGATTTTGATAAAATCCCGCATAATAAAGAAATTTCCTTTAGACTGCTTTCTGCTTGTGGACGAAATCGGAAAAGAGATTGCAATAAAGTTGCTGCCGTTCTCCTGGTTAGAAGAGAAAGGAATGAATGCGGATGATGTCATCAATTCAAAAGATGCAGAAGCTGTCGAGTTTTGCGGAAGATACATCATTTTCTACAATCAGAATATGCCTTCTGTCCGAATTGCATTCAGCATTGCGCATGAAATCGGTCATATTGTGCTAGGACATGATATTGAGCATATTACAGAATACAGAAAGAAAAAGGATTCAAGGCTCAAGCAGCTTTATGAACAAAGCGAAATCGAGGCGAATTATTTTGCATCTTGCCTTTTAATGCCGGAAGCCATAATAAACCGCCTGAAGTCGTTTGGCTGCCGCATAACAAAAGAGTTCTTGCAGACTTCTTTTGGAGTGTCAGAATCCGCATCTGAAATTCGCATAAAGACTTTAAGGCGGAATTCTCAAAGATACGTTTCTTATTGGACCAGGGACAAGTCTTTGGACAATGCGGTTCTGCTAAAATTCGCTGATTTTATAAAAAAGATTTCTCCAAGACGAAAAAGCTATGAGGAAGAATACAGATATGAAGAGGAAATGCAGGAAGAGCGGAACAGATGGCTTGCAGAAGGGTATTAGCGGAAAATAAAGCCGATAGTATATTCGGCATAAAAATTAAAATAAAAAAGTCTGAAAACAGTTGCATGTTATGCGACAGGCAGCGGCTCCCAGACTTTGCGGCATCGATAACGATACCAAATGTGGTTGTTTGATACTATCATTATTGATCCCCCGTATGCAAGAGCCGTTGCCACAATCTTCTATATTAGAGGAGGCAATGCCCTATGGCAGCCAAATCAAATCTCATGGATTCCATTGAGAATCCTAACGGCCGTGTGTCTGTAAAGTTACAGCGCAACTATTTTTCAAAGGATTCTTCCGACAAGTATGTTGGAAGAATAGTCCGAAACACCCATACCGTCGGGAATGTCATTCAGCTTGTGGCGAACAAGGTTCCTCAGCTGGACATCGGCACGGTTTATTCCGTCTGCGATGCTTTTGAAAAAGTCATTACAGAATCGCTTGGAGGCGGAAACTCTGTAAACTGCCTGAACCTGGGCGTGTTCTACATCGCCTGCAAAGGCTCTACTGACGGAAGCAGTTTTTCACCGAACATCACGGTAAAATTTATTCCGTCAGAGCTTACAAAGTCCGCAATCTCAAATGTTACGGTTGAGCATGAGTCTTATTCTGAGCCGGCCGCGACTATCAGCAGAATTGTTGACATCGACTCAGGGGATGATGAGGGAAATCTTTCGTTGAACGGCTCTGTGCAGATTTTAGGCAAAAAACTTCTGATTGGCGGTGAAGGCGGTGGAATCTGGTTTGCTCCTGCCACCGGAGAAGCTGCGTCAATTGACGAAAGCGGCACAGACTGGATTCCAGTAACGGCAAAACTTTCCGTAAACAAGCCCGGAACTCTGCTTTTTCCATTGCCAAAGTCACTTTCTGCCGGCACGTACCGCATTGTGCTGAAAACAAGATGCACTTCAAATCTGAAGTATAAGCGAAAGGAACTTGTCTCGACCGTCTCTGATGCAGTTGAAATAAAATAGCAAAATTAATTAGTGCTTTACATACACTAATTAACACTTGAACTTTTGCAAAGTCTTTTGCTAGACTAAGACCGTCATTTTTTGTGGCGGTCTTTTTTGTTGCTACTGTTTTAAAAATTGACTGGAGAATTTTTATGCCGATTATTACAAAGCCGAATTGTTTTGACGCAGATTATTTTTTTGTCTGCAAAGGAAATGAAATTTTAGTAAAAGACAATTCTTTTATTTCAAAAAAAGAATTTGAATTTTTTGCAAATGAAACTTTTTCAGACGACTGGTATATAGAAAAAAATCTTTCGTTCGCCGCAGCTTTGGCAAAAGAAAATTGTTCAGCTCCTGAAAACTGTAAATTTATTTCCGTCCGGCAATTCTGCTTTGAGCATAAAGAAACCGCATTCCTAGCTTCAAGAGCCGCAAGCATTTTAAAGCAAAGAAAGGCATTTAAATTCTGTCCCTCATGCAAAGGAAAATTAATTGATGATGAAACTGAATCCGCAAGAAAATGTCCGGACTGCAAAACAAAATTTTTTCCGCGGATAGAGCCTGCGACAATAACGCTCGTTTCCAAGGGAGAAGAAATTCTCCTTGTAAGAAATAAAAATTCCGCATACAAAAACTACGCCTGCGTTTCAGGTTTTGTTGAACAAGGTGAAACTCTTGAGCAATGCGTGGCGCGTGAAATAAAAGAAGAAACAAACATCGAAGTTCAAAGAATAAAATACTGCGGAAGCCAAGCATGGCCGTTTCCCGATCAGCTCATGCTAGCGTTCACGGCGGAATACAAAAGCGGCGAAATAAAAATTCAAGAGTCTGAAATTCTTGAAGCACACTGGTTTAAAAGAACTGAACTTCCGCCAGAATCACAGCTGCCACGCCCCGGTTCTGTAGCTTGGAATTTGATAAATGGAATTTTTAAAAGCTGAAAAAAACAAAGTTTGACCACAGCAAAAAAAACATATAGAATAAAAGATATTTTGAAATTTCTACAGAGGAAAAATATGTCCGAACATAATTTGATGAAACTGCAAAACGGAAGCGATGTCCGCGGAATTGCAATAGAAGGTGTCGAAGGCGAACACGTAAATCTTACAGACGAAGCAGCAAACTTAATAGGCCAGGCATTTGTTTTGTGGCTTGAAAAAAAATGTGGAAAAAAAGCAAACGAACTTAAAATCGGAATCGGACGAGATGCCCGCATCACAGGAGAAAGACTTGCGCTTGCAGCTGCGGAAGGAATTTCTTCAACTGGAGCAAAAGTTGTAAACTGCGGTCTTGCAACAACACCGGCAATGTTCATGTCGATTGTTTTTGACCAGACAAAGTTTGACGGTTCACTTATGATTACTGCAAGCCACCTGCCATTCAACAGAAACGGAATAAAATTTTTCAATGTTGACGGCGGACTTGAGCATGAGGACATTGAGGAAATTTTAAAGACCGCGCAAAATTTAACTCCGCAAAAAAACTCATCTCCATTCGAGGAAAACTTTGACTTGATTTCGATTTATGCGGAACATTTAAAGCAGACAATTTGCAAAGAACTGAATTCAACTGAATCAGAAAAGCCGCTTGCAGGATTAAAAATCGTTGTCGATGCAGGAAACGGAGATGCCGGATTCTTTGTAGACAAAATTTTAATTCCGCTTGGAGCAAACACAGAAGGAAGCGAATTTCTTGAACCGGACGGAATGTTTCCAAACCACATTCCAAATCCAGAAAACAAGCAGGCAATGCAGGCAATTCAAAAAGCCACAGTACAAAACAAAGCAGACCTTGGGTTGATTTTTGACACTGACGTTGACAGAATGAGCGCAGTTTTTCACACAGGCGAAGAAGTGAACCGTGATTCTATAATCGCGCTTTTTTCAGCTATACTCGCACCGGATTTTCCGGGCAGCACAATTGTAACCGATTCTGTAACAAGCGACCGTTTGACTTTCTTCCTTGAAAAAAAACTTGGCTTAAAACATCTTCGTTATATGCGCGGATATAAAAATGTAATTGACAAATGCCGCGAGCTAAATGAAAAGGGAATCGTTTCTCCGCTTGCAATGGAAACTTCCGGGCATGGAGCGTTAAAAGACAACTACTATCTTGACGATGGAGCTTTCCTTGCTGTAAAACTTATTTCTTCGCTTGCAAAAGCTTCCAAAGAAAACAAAAAAATTGAAAGTTTCATTTCAGAACTTCCACCGGCTGGAATTGAAGCGGAATACAGATTTAAAATCAAGGCAGAAGATTTCAAGCAATACGGAAAAAAAGTCCTTGAAGAATTCAAATCCCGCGCAATAAAAAACAAACTCAACCTTCCTGAAAATTTTGAAGGCGTAAGAATTTCATTCCATGATAAAAATGCAGAAGGCTGGCTTTTGCTGCGGCTTTCGCTTCACGACCCTGTAATGCCATTGAATATAGAAGGAAAAACTCAAAAAGACAAAGATGCAATTGTAAAAACAGCAAAGGAACTTCTTTCAGGCTTTGAATTGCTAGACACAACCGTTCTGGATAACTGAAAAAAAAATGCGGAATTTGTGTAAAAAACAGATTCTGCATTGACATAATTCAGTTTTTTATTCATAATTTAGTTCCCTGCGATATTTCGTTGGTGAGGATGGTGAACAAAGACATGGCAACAATCAATGTTGATGAGAATGAAAACCTCGAAAAGGCAATCAAACGCTTTAAGAGAATGGTTGAAAAAGAAGGAATTATCCGTGAATACAAAAAGCGCGAATATTACGAAAAGCCTTCTACAATCCTCAATCGCAAAAACAAATCATTGGCTCGTAAGCTTTTGAAAAAAAACCACAAGCCGCATGATTCTAAATCAGCTTACTAATTGTGATTGAAACCCTGGAAATCTCCGGGGTTTTTACATTTTAAAACAAGCAAATAAAATTTCATTTTTTCAAAAAGAGGAGCTTATGAAAATTCAGGACGACAATGAAAATTACAGGCAGCTTTGCTTTAAATGTATGCGGCCGATTTCTTCATGCTACTGCAAATACACAGCTCCTATAAACTGCGGAATTAAATTTGTTTTTTTAATGCATCCAAAAGAAGCGAAAAAACAACGCACAGGAACAGGACGTTTAGCTTCCCTTTGTCTTCCAGAAAGTGAAATTCTTATGGGAATCGATTTCACAAAAAACAAACGCCTTGAAGAACTTTTGAATGACCCGCAGTATTATCCCGTTTTGCTCTACCCTTCACCAGACGCCTGGACTTGCAGCAAAGAAGGATTTCAAGAAACAATACAAGGAAAAAAACTGCTTGCAATAATCGTAGACTCAACTTGGTTCTGCTCAAAAAAAATATTGCGCTTCAGCACAAATATAAATTCTCTACCGAAATTTTCATTCACTGGAAACTACAAAAGTATTTTCACTTTTAAACACGAACCACAGGAATATTGCGTTTCTACAATTGAAACTTGCTACTATCTGATTAAAGAATTGCAATCAACAGGAATTGTGAATAAAGAAATTTCGCCAGAGCCCCTTATGACAGTTTTTAAGCAGATGATAAAATTTCAACTTCAAAAAGAAAACGACCGCATAGAAGGAAAACTTCCAAATAGCCATGCAAAAGACTGGAAATACACACGAAAAAAAGAAATTCCAAACTTCTAGCAGCCGTTTTTTTTTATTTCACATACGGAATATTTGAATTCCCGTATCCCGGAGTTGCAGTCTTTGCAACAATCCAACAGTCTTTTCCATTTGCTATCACTTGTCCTTTTTTATATGAGGCGACAGCTTCCTTTAAATTTTGACGCGAAAGACTTCTTGTGGGGGAAATGTTATCGCAACAAATCGCATTTTCAAGACAAGCGCCTCCCTGCCATATTCCGCTTTCTGAAACAATAGAAGCAAAATCAGAAATTCCTTTTTTCCATTCGGCGCAATCTGATTTTGCAAAAACAACAGCATCAAGAATTTCAGAAGTATTGGAATCTCTTAAAACAACTATATCACTGGCAGCAAAAGGCTTTTTTGTACATTCGCTCCACAAGTCCCTGGCAGTATCGCAAGAATCCTCATGCTTGGAAAGCTTTAAATTGTCCCCAAACTCATTGTTCATTTCTTCGCCATCAAGACCTTCGGCAATAATCATTCTCATATGCATGGTAACATAATCGCCTTCATTTACTTCAACTGCCGGAAGAGTGAATTTTGTTTTATCGCCATTTGCCGCGCTTATAACTTCAAGTCCAGAAAGATTTCCGCCCTTCAAAACATAAAGCTCAACAAATTCGCTGCGATGAACTTTTTCCTTCGTTTTTTTTATAGTTTTAGTTCCATAGGAATTTCTAAGTTCCGTGATTATAACTTTCGCAGGATTATTGTTAAAGCCTTTAAACGGAACACTGAACGTCAAGGAATTTCCAGCAGAATCAAAAGCCATGCCTTCAACTTTGTAATCAATTCCAATTGCGGTTTCATTTTGAAATTCAAGCAAAACTGACTTTTCTTCATATTTACATTCTACATTTCCTAAACTTGAAATTTCATCTGACAAAAAAAGCTCTGTGTTTTTCAGCTCGACTTCTCTTGAAAAATCCAGACGTGCAGAATTAGAAGACGTGGCACAAAACTTTGTTATATTGGGAACAGAAAAATCCCCAGACAAAAGTTCAAGACTTTCAACAGAAGAACGGCACGACATAGGACAAACGGAAAAAGTAACAGCAAACAAAAGCCCTGCGGAAACAAAAATCATCTGAGCCAATTTTTTTACAAATTGATTTAATTTCATAAGCGCTCCAATAAAAAGTCAATGAGAAAGTATCAACTTTTGATTTGACTTTTTAAGCATATTCGCAATGAAATGAGAATATGCAGTTAATAAAGAAGTTTGCAACGCAAACTTGTGAATAAAAACTTTGACGATATTTTATACAAAGTTTTTATTACACGCTCCTGTATTTTTTGATGCACAAAACACTCTTATATTTTTATTACTTGAAAATAAAAAAAACTGCATTGTGATTCCATTTTTAGAAAAAATTCATTAAACTTTTTCTATGGAATACAAATCATTTTTTGAAGAAGACAAAAATATTTTTCATGTTCAGTCAAATATTTATTTCAGCCAATGCAACGCAAACAAAGACTTGAGCTTGCACGAGCTTTTAAAAATAACTTCTGATATTGCAGTTGAAGATTATAGGCAACGCGGAATGTCGCGCAAAATTTTAAAAGACAACGGATTTGGAATTCTTGTTTCAAGATGCTCATATAGAATTCATAAGTGGCCAAAAGAAAATCAATTTATAGAAGTTGAAACTTGGGAGGAAAAACCGCAGGCACTTCAGTTTATGCGTGGCTATAAAATTCTTGATGAAAACAAAAACATTTTAGTTTCTGGAAAATCATCATGGCTTTTAGTTGATATAAACGAACGCCGAATTCTTCCGCTAAAAAAATTCACGTTAAGAACGCCTCCAGAATTTTGCATTGACCTTGACTGCGACAAACCGGACAAAATCCTTCAGCCTGAAAAAAGCGAGCTTTGGGACACAAGGATAATTAAGTTTTCAGACTTGGATGCAAACGGGCACACAAACAACGCAAGATATGCGGCGTTTGTTGAAGATGCGATTCCAGAAGAATTCCGAGGAAGAAAACCAAAAGACTTCAAAATAAATTTCGCAAAGGAAGCAATGCTGAATGATAAAGTGGAAATCTTCGGTTTTAAAGAGCAAAACAAAATAACATTCCTTGGTAAAACGCCGGAATCAGTTTCCTTTGAAGCAGTCATTTCATACTAAAAATTATAAAGTATAAGCTGAAATATCAATTTCCTTGTCGTAGCGAAGATAATAAAGAAAAGTTTCTATATCTTTTGTATCGACATGGAAAATTTCAGAAGCGGCTTTACGGTAGCAAGAAAGCTGTTCAATATAAAGTTCTGGCTTTACAGCGCGGTCTGTTTTATAGTCAACAATAAAAAGCTTTTGATCTGAATCTTGAAAAATCAAGTCCATTGAACCTGTAAAAATCGTGTCATCCATAAGAAACTTGAATTTATTTTCTGTTTTGCAAAGTCGATTGGATTTTTTTGCATCTGCAACTTTTTTTCCAAGATAAGTTTTTTCAAAACACTCACACATAGACACAATAGCCTTTAAAAGAATTTCCTTAGCTTTTTGATTTTCAGAAAGTTTTTTTGAAACAATCCTGTCAATGAAGTTTTCAGCATTCAAAATATTTCCAGTAGAAACAAGACATTCAAGATAAGAATGGGCGAATTTTCCAAAGTCAGCATAATTAAATTCAGCAGAAGCGGAATCCTCTTCATTGTCTTCTGAAATATCAGTCGCTGATTTTAAAATCGAATCAATAGAAGAGTATTCTTCATTTATTTTAAATGCGCCGTCAACTTTTACAGTTGTTTTTGGAGGCAGTTTTTCAAGGCCACTTGGTGTTTGAGTTTTATCAGAAAATTCATGAGGAAAATCATTGTCTTTTTCAAAAGGAATTTTGTCATAGAAAGCAGAAAACAGTTTTATCTTTTTTTGTCTAAGCTCATCTAAATTTGTTTTTTCATCCGCACGGACTTTTGTAGAAACAGGATTTATTTTTATAAAATCAAAAGGTGCGCCATTTTTATTAAATACAGGCTCATTGCAATAAGATTCAAAAGAAAAATCATTGTCGGTGTAAAGTTCCTTCTGATAATAAAAACGGCAAAGCTTGTGCATCAAGGAAATCGAACCGTCATACCTTTTTTCAGCATTATCGGATTCGTCAAATTTCTTTAATTCCTTGCTTCTTGAAAAACTTCCGACCAAATGAACATCTTCTTCCGCACGTGTAATTGCAACATAAATTTTTCTCTTTTGTTCAGCAAGTTCTCTTAAAGCAGAATCCTCTTTTTGCCGCACCGAAAAATAATTTCCGCCTTCGCCTAAAGCGCATAAAGAAACTCCCGTTGCAATTTTTTCATCAAATCCGTCTTCATCAAAAAAGAAAGTTCCTGTTATCTGCGTTTTAGGATTTCCCCAAATTCCAATAACAAAGACATGCTTAAACTGCAAACCTTTGCTCTGATGAATTGTCATAATTTTTACAGCGTCTGGTTTTTCAATTGGATAAGAAATTTCTTTTAGCTCAAGTTCAACACTCTCATCATTCATGTAAGATGAAATTTCTTTTTTCTTTGCAATTCCAAGCTGATCAACAAACCAAGAAATGCTTTTGCCTTCGTTTTCAGCTTGGCGTGCAGTTTCATAAAGCAAATCAAACTGTTCTGCATAAAGCGTAAGATTTCTGTTTAGAATTGTTTCAAAGTAATATCCGGTTTTGTACCACAAAAGTTCAAGCGATTTTGTAAGGCTTTGAGAAAGAATATTGTCCCGCAATTCTTCATAAAATTTTTTTGCAGCCAAATATTTTTTCATATCGGAATCAGAAAGAGAAATCTCGCCATTCTCTTCAAATGCGGAAAAAATAATTTCAGAATTTTTTGTTTTTTTAACTGATGCTGACAAAATATTTTGAATGCCTTGAATGCTTATTCCTGCAAACGGTGAAGCAAGAAAAGCCGCAAACGCATTTGAGTCTGAAGGATAAACGCAAAATCTTAAAAAGCTGTAAAAATCATTTACAATTCCTTCTGAAAAAACATTTGTCTGCCGGTCAACCGTATAAGGAATGTTAAAAAGAGAAAGATACCTTTGCAAGTAAAATCTTCCTGAACGAGAATTATCTAGAATTGCGTAATTGTTAAAGTTAGAATCAATTTTTGAAAGCTCATAAATTTTTCTGGCTATAAAATATGCTTCTGTTTCATTTTCGTTAAGACACTTTCCGTAGTTTACAAAATCAGCAAAGTTATTTCCGTCCTCATTTTCTCCTGTATTTAAAAGGCACAAATGAACAGGAACATTGCTTGCATCAACAGAACAAGGAAGTTCGTTTTTTTTCAAAGCATTGTGCTTGTATTCAGCTTCATAGCTTTTTAAATTTTCAATCCCATTTTCTTCTGAATAAAACAAAGAAGGAATTTCTGTTTCATTCAACGGATGGCTATCATTGCAGTTTCCAAACATTAGATTAAAAGAATAAAGCAAAGGAACAGAAGAGCGATAATTATTTGTCATGTTCAAGTTAACATTTTCTTGAGAACCAGAATTGTCCTTTAAGGATTTTTTTAACTGATTGAATACACTTACATCTGCTCCTCGGAATTTATAAATTGATTGCTTTTCATCTCCAACAAAAAAAAGCTTTTCTGCGGAAATATTGTTTTCAAGCTCAGCAAAAAATTCGGCTTCAGTTTTGTTTTCAATTAAAAGTTCTTTTCCGTCATTTTCAGAAATAAGAAACAAAAGCTCCTTGTTTTTTTTGTTGTTATCCTGAAATTCATCTATCATTATTTTCTTTATAAGATTTTTCTGCTGTTTTCTGATGTCCGGCTGCTCAATAAGAATTCTCAAAGCCAAGTCTCCAACATCCTTAAAAGAAAGATTTCCAGAAATGCGCTTGGTATTATTTACTTCTTCAAGAAATTCATCAAGAAGCTCAAACATCCTTTTTTGCGCGGAAAAGTTTTTTATAAAATTCACAACAGAAACAACAACAGGAATTGTTTCTCTTATTCTTTTTATAGTTTCCTTGATTTCTTTTATTGGTTCTTTGTTTCTGCCTTTATTCATGCTTATTGAGCAAACGGAATTTATACCTGAATAAAAATCCTGAGCAGCTGCAGAAAAAGAATTTGCATTTTCTTCATTTAAATAATCAAATGAAAAATTATTTCCGTTTTCTGTAAAATCATTTTTTTCAACCAATTCTTTTAATTCACTTGCAAAAGCATTTTTTTCATCAGCTTCGTTTAAAAGTGATTTTATATTTTCAAACTGCGACTTTATAGAGTTTTCATTTTCAGCAAAAAAAGAATTCCATTCTTCAATTATTTGCGCCTTTTGTATTTGAAAATTATCCGAAAAAAAGTTCTTTCTTGTAGCAACAGAAGTACATTCCAGAACTGGAGAAGCAAAATAACTCGCAGCAAAATCTTCAATTTTTCCAGGCATAGAATAAACATTAAAGCATTCTTCAGTTCTATGCTTTAAAACAAACGGAAGGGCAGCATCTTCAACTGCACGGTCGCAAGACGAAGAGCCAGTTGTAAAGTCGGGACGAATTCCATAGCGGCTGGCAGCAATTCTTACAAGAGAACCACTGTAAGCATCAAGTGTTTGAATCTTAGCATCTGCAAATTCATCCAATGCTCTTTTTGCAAGTTTTACCTGCTTTGGATATTTGTCATTATCAAGAAATTTTACAAATGAATTAAGTTTTTTATATATTCGGTCATAAATTTCAGAAGCAGCTTCTTTTGTAAAAGTAAGAGCCAGAATATTTTTTATATGTATATTCTCATCTGTCATAAGTAAAAAAGCATAACGAAAAGCAAGGACATCAGTTTTTCCAGAACCTGCACCAGCGGAAACAACTGCATTATCTTTTTTTGTTATTGCCTTAATTTGAAAAATATCAGGCGACTTTGAGTTATCAGGATTTTCAGTTAAAGGTTCAGTTAAAAAATCATAATCAACGCTCATAAAATTTCCTTTTTTGCAATATTAAATGATGTTCTGCAAATTGAATTAAGTCCACACTTCATGCAGTCTTTGTAGACATTTATGCCATGTTCTTTGTCCGCTTGAAAATTTTTAGGCTCGAAATCAAATCCAGATGATTTTTCATAAAAGTACTCTGCAAAAATTTCAAACTCAGACAAAGTTTTTTCAAAGCCTTCTCTATCTATGTTATGACTTCTTGCGTTCGGTGTTTTTGAAATAATTTGCACAACATCAAAATTGTCTGCAGAATCTTTTTTAATTTTATAGAACATAGCAGAGCAAACTTTTGTTTCGTTGCTTTCCAAAAGTTTTACATACGAAGCCATTTGAAAGTCTCCTAATACGGGAATTGAATCCGCATTAAAAATGCAATCTTTTATAGAAGGCGCAGAACCAGTTTTGTAATCAATGATAAAAAGCTCATCAGGCTCATCAGGATTTAAAAGCACACAGTCAATCTTTCCAAAGAAGTCAAACTGATTTGAACTGCAAGGAACTTCTTTTTCAAGCTCAACTCCTTCAATAAAATATCCTCCAAAACTTTTATTTCCTTTTTTACTAGAATAATCCGGCAACGCGCAAAACTGTTTAAAAAACAAAAATACATTTTTACAGATAAGCCCTTTCTGGCTTTCAATAATTTTAAGAGCAAGCGGACTTCTTGAAAAACCTGCATGAAGTTTAGCTTCATCAAAAGCAGAAAAAATCAACTGCTCTATATGCCCAGAAGTCTCTTCATTGAAGATAGGTATTTTTCCTTTGTAAATTCCATTTTTATCCTGAAAATTTTTGCATACAAGTTCAATTATTTTATGAATAAGAACACCAGCTTCATAATTTTTTATAAGATCCACATCTAAAGAATCTTCTTTTAAACTTAAGACTTTTGTAAAAATAAATTTTCTTGGACAAGGAAAAAAACTTTTTAATTCAGTCTGAGAAATTTTTACTTTTTCAGCATTTGAATTCTTTCCTTTATCTTTTAGCTCAGCATTGATTTTATTTTTTAGTGAATCAGACATGCAAGAAGAATCACCTGATGCAAAAATATTTTTCCAGTTATAAAAAGATTTCTGCTGCATTTCTGAAAAAGCACGTTCCGAAACAATGCCGTCTTTAAAATCATTTTTTTCATTATTAATAAAATCAAATTGCTCAAGAACTTTTTCATCTGATTGTTCACAGGATTCAAACGCGGTATGCATAATCGCAGAACCAGAAAATGTTTTTTTTGACGCAGAAAAAAACATCTGCTTGTTTTTTAAGTTTCTTTGCTGAGCACAATAGAGCTTTATAAAATCAACAGAAGCATCTTTTTCATTTAATTCAAGCAACGCACGTTTTTCAACATCATTTATAAATCCAAGTTTTCTAAAAGGAACAGAAACATCTCTTTGAGTCGCATTTATTACAAATTGATATTCAAAATCCGCGCAAACAGAAAGCCTATAAGGAAAAATATTAACTCCATATTTCTTTTCATTAGGTGTATAAGTCTTTTGATTAATTTCATTTATAAAAAAATCAAATGCAGAATTTAATTTGTAATTTATTTTTGAAAGATAATCACGTTCAATAGACATAAGGTTGTTTAAGTCAGTAATTATTCGTCCTAAAATTTTATCTGTTGTTGTATAACGCTCTTCACTAAATTTTTTCTCATCAATAAATTTGCTTTTAAAATTGTCCCAGGCAAATTTCAGCTTTTGAAAACTAGATGCATTTTCAAATTGCAAAACAGTATCTTTGATTTTTAGATAAAATTCTTTTTCTGCACTTCCATCATCAAGTGAAGAAAGCCATATATCTTTGATGGATTCACCTTCTTCATAGCTGCACACACATCTTTTTTCATTTCCTGCTCTTACAAGACGTTCATTTAAATCAAAATTTTTCCACGGAATATATCCATCAAGCAAAAACGAACGCACGCTGTCATACGAAAAGCCGGAAGAAGCGCAGTCTTTTATTTTCTGAAAAATATCTCCTCCGCAATTCTTTGTGTATGGAACTCCAGCCCGTACAGTAAAAGGAACAGAATAAATTGAAAGTTCTCTTTCCAAATAAGGTCTGATATTTTCCAAGCAGGGAACATTGACAGCCACTGTACGCAAGTCAATTTTTTCAAGGTGCAGTTGTCTAAGCCTAAGAACAAGCATTCTAATTTCTTTTCGCGCATCATTATAAAAAACACACCTGCCGCTCTGCGCATTCTTGGGAATACAAACCAATGTTACATTTTCTTCCGCACAAAGAATATTCTGAAATTCCGCAAAGTCTTCAAGAATCTCTGGATAAAAAATAAAAATTTGCTTTTCATTCTTCTTGAAATTTGAATCCAAATAAGAAGGCTCGTAAAAATTGTTCTGCTTCAAAAATTCCTTGTAAAGCTCAAAAAGTTTTTTATAATCATCATCTTCATCATCAGGAATTTTTCCTGCGGCGCAATATTTTTCAAAGTGCTCATTCCAAAGTTTTAATGAGGGAAGAATTTTTGCGATCCAATCTGTAAAGCTAAAAACATTATCCTTGAACTCTGACGCAGAAGAAACAATTCTTTTAAAGAAATGCATCTCATTGTTTTCTGAAAGAATTTTTTGAACAAAAACCTTCCGTACAACAGTAGGAATACAAATAAGATTTTCATCAGAAGCTTTTAAATAATCAGACTTGAATTTATCCCATGCTGTAAACTGGTCAAGATTAAAGGCCCGCACGCCAGACTCGTCCGGATTTTTTATAGCCCAGTTTATCCAGCTTGTCTGAACAACATCAGTGGGAAAAACGAAAAGTGAATCAACATTCTTTATATTTGCCGAAATAACTTCTGAAATCTTATCTTCACTAAAATTCATAGACTAATAATATAGCACATAATTTCTTATTTTTAGACAAAATCTAAATTTTTTATGGATTTTTTCCAGCAACTTGATTTTTCAGTGAAGTTTTTCTCATAAAAAAAAAGATTTCCCCAGTTAAATTGGGGAATAGCAAACTTACAATACAAAAGCCGGAAAACAAACAATGCCATTTTCCAGCTCATGCAATTTATTTAGCAATAAATTTTTTTGTATTCTTTTATACTTTGAACAAATCAACCTCGTTTCCAAGCTTCTTTATAGACTGCGCCATAAGGTTAGAAATTCCAGACAATGCGTTTCCAGTTTCGTTTATTTTTCTTGCGCCGGCGGACATTTCGCTCATTCCTTGTTTCATGCTCAAAGTTGAATTCTGCAAAGTTTTTATTTCATTTAGAATTTCCTTTCCGCCCTCCGACATCTGCTTGGAAGATTCTCTTACTTGCACAGTGCTGTCGTTCATTTGTGTAAGCGCAAGAGAAATCTGACGTGAACCTTCTCCTTGTTCCTGCATGGCATTTTTTATCTGAGACACAAGATTGTTTGTTTCCACCATTTCATTTGAAACAGCAGAAAAGGTTTCGGATGCAATCTTTGAGGCAGAAACAATCTCTTCAATTCCATCAGTTATTTTCTGCAACTGATTTCCGATTGTCTTTGACTGTTCAGATGAAGTTTCAGAAAGCTTGCGGATTTCATCCGCAACAACACTAAATCCTTTTCCTGCCTCGCCTGCGTGAGCGGCCTCGATTGCAGCATTCATGGCAAGAAGATTTGTCTGTTCCGCAATGCTTGAAATAACGGCATTCGCTTCCTGCAAAGACTGAGACTCGCTTGCAATAACAAGAATTCTTGAATTCACATCATCCTGCTTTTTCACACCTTCAGAAGAGCTTTGCTCAAGGCTTTCAAATGAAGCAGCCATCTTTCCAACAGAAGAATTTACAGAATTTATGTTGCCAATCATCTGCTCAACAGCCGCAGACGCTTCTGTAACACAGGCCGACTGGCTTTCAATCATATTATTAAGATTGTCAATTCCAATGGAAATTTTATCAAGAACAGTTGTTGTCTGATCCACACTCTCAGAGTTACTGTTTATGCCGTTTTCAACATTTTTGATATTAGAAATTATCTGGCTTATAGAAGTTGCTGTATCCTGAGTTCCTGCATCCAAGTCTGAATCAACTTTTAGAAGTTCATCTTTCAGCTGCTTTATGACAACAATTATGCTTTGCAGTTTTTCCATAAAGCCGTTAAAACTATCTATAATGCTTCCAACTTCATCGTTCTTTTTTCTCTTAAGCTCAATTCGTTTGGTTAAATCAGCATTTCCTGAAGCAATCTTATTTATAGACTGCTCAAGAACTATAAGAGGCTGCGTCTTTCGGATTAAGTTGACAATCACTCCAAAAATTACAGCAATTCCAATGACAAAGTTTGAAATAATTATAATAGAAAAAATTTTTCTAAAAATGCTAAGAACTTCCGCCTCAGAAATAACTATGCAGTTGCGCCAGTCAGTTCCTTCAACTATAGAATAGAAAAGATAATATTTTCCGTTGGCAGTATTTATAACGCCGTCGCCGTTCACACTTGAAGTAGAAAGGATTTTCTTTGCATCTTCTGTCGCAAAAAGCTTGTCAACTACTTTTGAATCTCCAGAAGAAGCTATTATAAGTCCATTCTCAGAAATAAGGGCAGAAACTCCAGCATTTCCAATTTCTGTATTCTCTACAAAACGGCTCAAACGTTCAGAAGTTGTTACTCCAGAGAAAAAACCAATTGTTTTTCCGTCCAATTTAAGCGCACGGTTAATATGAATAACTAGTTTTCCAGAAACTTTAGAAGGAGTAGGATTGTCTATAAACGAATCGGCTCCATTCTGCATTATCGCCTTAAAATAATCACGGTCTGTTACAACTGTGTGAGTTCCTATATCTGATTCAAAGTTTCCATCTTGATCAACAAAAGCCACATAATCAAACCAGGCTCTTCTTAAATATGCATGGGCTTGCAACCAAGAAACTATTTCAGCTGGATTTTCAGTTTTGCAAACGTCAGCATTGACATATACATCCATTCCAACTTTAGATTTTTCAAGAACAGAAGAAATTTCAGAAGAATAAGACCTTGCAAGTTCTGAATACTTAGAATAAGCGTCTTCCAGCAAGTCTTTTTTTGTTAAATTTACAATAACAATAAGCTGAATGGCAACTAAAAATATTATAATAAGAGATGTCTGAATTCCAATCGAGACTGAAAGTTTTCCTTTTTTCATATTCTCACCTATAAAATACTCTTGATTTTTATATTATAAATCCATATCAGAAAAAATCAAAGTGTTCAAAACTTAAAAAGTCAGTTATTTTCATTTAAATTTGTCTTTTTATCTAAAATTTAGTATTATCTTTTACACAAAGGGAGTTTCTAAAAGTTTCAGTTTTTAGAAACAACTCTGAAAATGCGATGTTTTAATTCGTGCTATTATAACAAATTAAAACTCGTAGACATCTCTAAAAGTGAACTGTAAATTGAGTTTTTAGAGATGTCCAAAACATATTTATAGAGGCATTTATGAAGAAATTAACACCTATAACACTCCTATGCGGTTATCTTGGAGCAGGAAAAACAACTCTTCTAAACAAAGTTCTTTCAAATCAGGAAGGATATAAAGTCGCAGTTATTGTAAATGACATCGGCGAAGTGAATTTTGACGAAAAACTTATTGCCGACGGGGCAAAAATTACAGACACATCAAGCATTGTTCCTTTAACAAACGGATGTATCTGCTGCACACTCAAAACTCAGCTTGCACAGAATATAGAGAATCTCATAAAGAGCGGAAAATTCGACTATATTATGATTGAAGCAAGCGGTGTATGCGAGCCAATGCCTATTGTTCAGGAACTTGAAACAATAAAGAACGGAAATGTTGACAATGTTGTAGGTGTTGTTGACGCAGCACGTCTTGTAGATGAATTTGCAGGTGGAGACAAGCTCTTGAAAAAGGATTCCATTGAGGAAGAAGACGTAGAAAGCCTTCTTGTTCAGCAGATTGAATTCTGTTCTACTCTTGTAATCAACAAAAAAGACTTGGTTTCTGATGAAGAATTCAAGAAAGTACGCAAAGTTATCGAAGTTCTTCACCCAGGTGTAAAGATAATTGAAACAAGCCATGGCGATGTAGATGTAAAAGAAATCATGGGAACAAATTCCTTTGAATTTGACAGCGTTTATGCAAGCGCAGGCTGGTGCAAGCATCTTGAAGAAGACGAAGTTGAAGATGAACATCACGAAGAGCACCATCACCGTGAAGAAGAGCACGAAGAACATCATCACCACGAACACGATGAGCACGACCATGAAGAACACGAGCATCACCATCATCATGAGCACCGTCACGAAGGAGAAAGTGAAGACGAGTACGGAATAGGAACTTTCATCTATTATAGAAGAAAACCGTTTGATCGCCAGCTTTTGGATGAATATGCAAACACATGGCCTCGAAATATAATCCGTTGCAAAGGTCTTATGTGGTTTGCAGACGAGCCGGAGATGGCTTGGGTGTTTGAAACATCCGGCAGACAGATTCAAGCTGGATATTCCGGACAGTGGGTTGCTGCCTGTTCACCAGCTGAGCAGAAAAAAATCCTTGAAGAAAATCCAAAGATAAAGGATGAATGGGATAAAGATGTAGGCGACAGAATGATTAAGCTCTGTATAATCGGCCAGAATCTAGACAAAGAAAAGATTTCCGCAGAACTTGACAAATGCCTTGCAAAATAAAAGCACATTCAGCAGTTTATTTTGTTTAAGCTGCTGAAACTACTTGGAATATATTTATGAAAGAAAATTTTGCAGCCAAATACCACAAAATTCTATGCAAAAAAACACCGGATTTTCTAAGTAAATATATTTCATTGCCTATTTTAAAACGTCTTGAAGGTGTGGGTCTTTTATGCGGAACCGACTGGACGCCTCTTTTTCATAACAGTTTTTTTTATTCACGGCTCGACCATTCACTAGGAACTGCTTTAATTGTCTGGAACTTCACAAAGGACAAAAAACAGACAATCGCAGCTCTCCTTCATGATGTTTCAACACCTGCATTCAGCCACGTTTCTGATTTTAAAAACGGAGACGCGCTTACACAAAGCAGCACAGAAAATTTAAATGCGCAGTTAATAGAAAATGACTTGGAACTTCTTGAATTTTTAAAGCAAGACGGAATAAAAGTTGCAGAAGTAAACGACTACCACATCTATCCTGTTGCCGACAACGAAATTCCGGGCTTAAGCGCAGACCGTTTGGAATATATGTATCCGAGCGGAGCGGCATTGGATTCTATTTGGACTTTAACAGAAATAGAAAACAGCTACAATCACATAAATGTCTTGGAAAATGAAAAAGGACTTCCAGAGTTGGGGTTTTCAGAAGAGAATGAATGCCTAATTTACACAAAAAAATTCATTCAGACAAGCACGATTCTTCAGCAGAATGAAGACAAAATTGCAATGCAGCTTATGGCTGACATACTGAAACTTGCAGAAGAAAATAAAATTATAAAACCAAGTGAGCTTTTTACATTTTCTGAAAAAGAACTTATAGAAATATTTACAAAATCAGCAGAAGAAAATCCTTCCTTGGAATTTTCAAAGTATTTCAGGACATTCCGTGGAATGAAAAAGATTTTACATTCAGAAAATGAAATAAAAGGCTTTTTCTGTGTCGATTTGCAAGTAAAAAGACGCTATATAAATCCGCTCATAAAGATAAAAAACGGCGCAAAAAGAATTTCAGAAGTAAATAAAGAAGCAAAAGAAATTATAGAGCAGTTTTTGCAGTTCAATGATACAAAATTTGGCTGCGCGGAGTTTCTATGATTCAATGGAAACCACGGAAAATAATTTTTATAGGAAACCAGACACCTCTTTTAAAGATTCTTGCAAAAGAAAATGAAACGGAAGTAATTTCATCTGTTACCTTTCTTTCCACTTTAGCCACAAGATTTGCTCCAGATTTGATTGTTTTTGACAGCGTACAGGACGCGGACATTCTTGAAGTGCGTAAAGTTGAAAAACTAATCTTTGTTCCAGTTATAATTACAGCAGAAAACTTTAAAGAACTTAACAATCTAAATTCAATCTCTGATTTTTCAAACGTAATTATATGCAACCAGTCAGTTTCGCAATCCAGCCAGTTTGTTGAGCGGCTGAAAAATCTTATGTCAAAAAAACAGCCAGTTCTTCCTTCAAGGACAGGTTCTATTGTAAAGTACGCAATTCTTTATATGAACAAAAATCTTTCTAAAAAAATCAGCAGAAATACGCTTGCAGACCAAGTTGGAGTTGACCCGGATTATCTTACACGTATTTTTCACAAGGAAATGGGAATTGGAATTTCTGCATACCTTAACCTTTTTAGATTAGAAGAAAGTCATAAACTTCTTTCACTTACAGGAATGAAAATTCAGGATATTGCAAAAGAATGCGGATTTTCAAACCCGGCGTATTTTATAAATTCCTACCGCGCAAGATTTGGAATTTCCCCTGGCACAGTAAGAAAAGAAGGTCTTTCACCTGTAAATGCTTTTTAGCAATCTCATTTCGCTTTAGAAAGCTCAGGGCAAACGCATTATAAATGTATTCAGCATAAAACTGGCTCCCAGGCACGGTTTCCTGGTTCAAAATCGCGCAATAATGCGCTACACGCTGATTGTTGCAAAGTAACTATAGAATTGCCCGCTCACGCGGTCGCAACAATCAGAGTGTTTTTGCCCCAGGAACCGTTCCTTCGCGCAAATTTTACTTAAATTATTTATAATGAGTTTGCCCTGTTAGAAAGCTTTCAGATTATTGAATTCAAAACTTTTATAGCCTATAATGCACGCATGATTCAGCTAATTGCATTTTTAGGAAACTATGGAAAGGAATATTCAGGCACAAGACATAATGTTCCATGGATTTTTGAAGAACAGCTTCCGTTTGCATCAAAAATTTCTTGGCAGTCAAAACATAAATCAGAGTTTTCTTGTGTTGACTATGAAGACTTTTTAAATTGGCTAAAAGATTTTTCACTTATAAAACCAAGACAAGACGGTACTTTGCCCATAGCTTCAAATGTTCCAGACAAAATTTACTTTATGAAGCCTTTGACTTACATGAATTTAAGCGGAGAAGCTGTTGGAGAAGCTGCCCGTTTCTTTAAAATAAAACCGGAAAACATTCTTATTCTGCATGATGAAATTGAACTTCCGCTTGGAACAGTCAGCTTAAAATGGTCTGGAGGACTTGGAGGACACAACGGACTTCGCTCAATAAAGGAACATCTTGGAACTGCGGATTTTTGGAGGCTAAGATTCGGAGTTGGAAAACCTGTCCATGGAAGCGTCGCTGATTTTGTGCTAGGCATATTTTCAGAAGATGAAAAAATAATACTTTCACAAGTTTTTTCACAGGCAAATATTCTTTTTTCAAAAATTTTGACTTCATCACAACCAGAAAAACTAATTTCTGAATGGGGAAAGAAAAAAGTTATTCCAGAAACAAAGTAAAAAAAGTTATTTTATGGAAAAATCAGAACTTACAAAGAAAATAGAAAACATTTCATTGTCTGCGGCTTCATTCAACAGGCTTTTTGAACTTGCAAATATTCTGCGCAAAGAATGCCCTTGGGATAAAATTCAGACACCGCAGACATTAAGAAGCACATTAATAGAAGAAACATTTGAAACCGTTGATGCGATAACAGAAAAAAGCCCAAGCCACGTACGTGAAGAACTTGGCGATGTGTTTTTCAATCTTATTTTCATTGCAAAATGCTTTGAAGAAGAAAACGAATTTACAATCGATCAAGTTTTAAATGATGTTTGCGAAAAACTTATCCGAAGGCATCCTCATATTTTTGAAAATGCAAGCGAAACCGATCGTTCAACAAAAATTCAAAGCGCATCAGATGTAAAAGCGCAGTGGGACAAAATAAAAGACAATGTGGAAGGCAGAAAACAGGAAAGCGCAATTGATTCTGTACCAAAAGGATTTCCGCCGCTTTTAAAGGCATTTAAAATTTTAAAGAAAGCTGCAAAAGAAGGCTTTGACTGGCGTGCAACACAACAAGCTTACGATAAAATAAAGGAAGAATTAACTGAAGTAAAGGAATCTTTGCCAGAAAACACAGAAGAAGAAGTTGGAGATTTGCTTTTGTCATGTGTAAATTTAAGCCGCAAACTTAATGTAGATCCGTCTGTTGCGCTTGAAAGAGCCATAAACAAGTTCAGCGCAAGATTCAAGTTTGTTGAAAAAAGTATGAACCAGGAAAATCTTGAAATGAAAGCCGAAAATGACAATAAAATGATGGAATTTTGGAAATCAGCAAAGATTACAGGGTAAACGCATTATAAATAATTTAAGTAAAGATTGCGCGAAGGAACGGTTCGTGAGGCAAAAACACTCTGATTGTTGCGACCGCGTGAGCGGGCAATTCTATAGCTACTTTGCAACAATCAGCGTGTAGCGCATTATTGCGCGATTTTGAAGCACGAAACCGTGCCTGGGAGCCAGTTTGCTGAATACATTTATAATGCGTTTGCCCTGGCAAAGATTATTGAAAATATAGCAGATTTATAGTATATTTCTAGCATGGCTGTTTCTTATATTGCAGTCTGTTTTGGAGTAAAAATGATCAAAAAAATCGATGGTATCGTTTTAGAAGATGAAAAAGAAGAAAAAAAAGCTGAAAACTCAGCTCCAGATCCTCTTGCAGAGAAATTTTTAAAAACAAGACAAATCCTTTTAAGCGGTGAAATCTGTGAAGAGCTTGCAGAAAAAATTATAAGACAGCTTTTAATTCTTGAAGCAGATAACGACAAGCCAATTTACATTTATATTGACAGTCCTGGCGGAGATGTTTATGCAGGATTTGCAATTTTTGACACAATCCGTTTTATAAATGCGCCTGTTTATATAATCGGAACAGGTCTTATTGCAAGCGCAGCGGCGTTGATCCTTCTTTCTGTTCCAAAAGAACGCAGGCTTGGACTTCCGCATTCAAGCTACCTGATTCATCAGCCTTCAAGCGGAATGAAAGGTGTTGCGACAGACATCGAAATTCATGCCGCAGAACTCGCAAAGACACGCACAAAGATAAACGAGATAATTTCTGAGCAGACAGGAACTTCATTAGAAAAGGTGTCAAAGGACACTGACCGCGACTACTGGCTTAATTCAGAAGAGGCGGTTCAATACGGACTTATCTGCAAAGTAATTACAAACCGCAAAGACTTAGCCTGACTTTTTCAAAATGACATTCGAGCTTACAGATTCCATTAAAAATGACATTATGTTTGCCATGGAAGACCAAAATTCCCAAAGCGCATTCAATGTTGCGGAAAATAAGATTGTAAGCTTCATAAAAAATTTTGACAATCCGGCAGAAGACTTAAAAATAGATGAAAACAAAGTTTATTCCTTGCCAAACTGGACAAGCGATGACGGTTTTAATCTTATGGAAGCCTTTTCAGAAACTTGCCGTTCACCTTTAGCGAGGAATGAATTAAAAAGATGCTTGCAAAGCAGAAGGGGGGTGTTCAGAAATTTTAAGAATATTCTAAAAGCGTATCCAGATGTTGAAAAAAGATGGTTTGCATTCAAAACAAAGAGGATGCTTTCTAAAATCAACGAATGGTACAATGACTTGCGCGAGACTTGGGGACTTGAGCTTCTTGAAGAAGATTCCATAGATGAAATGGAAGACCTCGTTCGGAATGATTTTGAGTTCAAGGAATACGATTCTGGCAGGGACAAGGAATGCGTTGATCGTGCAGTTGAAATAATGGCAGAAGAATATAAAGACAGCTTTGAAGGCGAGATTGGGATTTCCATTGCTGCAATGTGGCGTTACCAGTCAGCTTTTTCTAAAAGTGAGAATAAGTATGGTTTTGTTTGCTATTCTCATTTAAAAGAATTTTTAGGCTGCATTTTATTTTCATCATGTCCGTCCTCGGCAAAAAAAACAGTTGTAGTTACTGATTTTTTTGTCTTTCAGAATTACCGTGGCTTAGGCATAGGAAAGGAACTTTTCCAAAAATGTCTGGAAAAAGCAAAAAACAGCGGAATTCAGTGGGTTTTATTTTCAAATACAATTATTCCGGAATCCATGGAACATTTATTAAGCCAGTTTTCTTTTGAAAAGCTAGGATCCGGCTATATTGTAGATTTATTAAAAGATTAATTTTTTATTCTGAAAAGCCATGCAGCGGCAGATTCAGAAAAGAGCCTTAGTTAGTTACAGGAGTTTAATTATGGCATACAACAATAACCGTGAAGGTTTTAAATTGAATGAAGAAAACATCGCATCGTTTTTGAAAGATGCAGTAAACCGCGTAGAAAAAGCAAGCAATGCAGAAATTGAAACATTAAAGCAGATTAAAAAGCTTTTCAAAAAAAATGTTCCTTTTTCGCGCAGAAGCTATGTAGCAGCATTGCTCATCAAAAATGCAAATTCAGGATTCAAAAGTAACCGCTTCAGCCGCACAGAAAAAACAGAAAAATTCGGACGTTCAGACAGAAATGAACGTTTTTCAAGAAATGAAAGCCGCCAGTCAGAAAGAAATTCAGAAGAACGCAAAGAACGCACAGAAAAATCACCACGTGTAACAATCGATCCTTCTGTTGCAGACACAATTTTTATAAGCGTTGGAAGAAGCCGCGGAGTTTTTCCAAGAGATTTAGTCGGGCTTCTCGTAAGTGTTGCAGGTCTTGAACGTTCACGCATTGGAGAAATCAGAGTTCTTTCAAACTATTCTTTTATAACTCTCTTTAAGGAAGACTGCGACAAGACAATAAAAGCATTAAACGAATATGAATACCGCGGAAGAAAATTGAGCGTAAGCTATTCACGCAAAAAGGATGAAAATGAAGTTTCTGAAAACACAGAATCAGCTTCAACAGAGTCTGTCGTTTCAGAAGATACAATACCTGCAAATGTTGTAAATGACGCGCACGCAGACACATCGGCAAACACAGAAGAAGCAAAAATTGCGGCAGAACAGAGCGCATTCGCGGCTTCAATGGACAATGCGCCAGCTGAAGATAAGCCATATTCAGAAACAACTGATGACGGTCAGGTAAAATCTCACTTTGGAAACGGTGAAGCATATTGATTCATGCCATACAAACAGGACCTTTTAGCGTTAATACTTACATTGTAAGGCTGAAAGGTTCTGACGCGTTGATTGTAGATCCAGCCTGCTGCAAATTCTCAAATGACGAGGACAAGTTTTTTTCCTATTTGAAAGAAAATAATCTTGTTCCGAAAGTTATATTTTTAACCCACGGACATTTTGACCATGTGGCAGGACTGAATGCAATAAAGCAAAAATTTCCTGATGTAAAAATTCTTATTAATTCGAACGACGCGCATTTTATAGGAAACGGAAGTGAAATTTTGCAAAGAATTTCACTTGAGCCAATGAATTTTCTTGAGTTTTTGCCCTTTGTTTCAAATCTCCCAGAAGCAGATTTTTTAATTTCTGACAGCACAAATCTTTCTTCATATATACAGAATATTCCGCTTCTTGAAAACTGGAAAATTCTTCACACACCCGGACACACAAAAGGGTCTTGCTGCCTATATAATCAAAATGAAAAACTTCTAATAAGCGGCGACACAGTTTTTCACCGTTCTTGGGGTCGCACGGATCTTTTCAGCGGAAGCGATGCGGATATGAAGCACAGCCTGAATAGAATTTACACAGAACTTCCAGACGACACAAAAGTGTTTCCCGGACATAATTACTACGGATTCACGCTCGGAGAAAATTAAGAAAAGCCAACTTTCTATTTACCCTTAATTTCGAGCCTTATAATTTTATGTTATTATCAAGATTTACCCGATAATCTATCGAAAATTTCCAACAGATTCCCGTAGCACGGTAATGATACTTAAATTACTGTTCTTTTAAAAACTCGACATTTGGGCTATTTAACTTTCTGAAAAAAAAGCCCTGGCAAATAACCAGAGCTTAATGAAATTATTTTTCTTCTGTTACGTCTTTTTTAGCACGAGGTTTTCTTGCTCGTTTAGGCTTTTCCTTTTCTTCAGAAGAATTTTTTACAGCAGTTGATTCAAGCTCATTGCAATGATCTTCAGCCTTTACGATTTCCTGGAATTCCTTGCCATCCATTGTTTCTTTTTCAAGAAGACGCTGCGCAATGTATTCAAGAAGATTTCCGTGTTTTTTCAAAGTTTTCAGGACAAACTGATAACGTTCTTCCATAACACGGGCAATTTCGTCATCCACATATTTCTGAGTATCTTCTGAAAATTCGCGGACAAGCTCAGGCTCCTGAGTTCCATAACCTCTTCCACTTTTTCCAAGAGTAACGTTCTTGAATTTTTCGCTCATTCCGTAATCTGTAATCATGCGCTTGATAATATCGGTTGCACGGCTAATATCATTTGAAGCTCCTGTGCTTATTTCACCAAAAATTATCTGCTCAGCCGCACGTCCGCCCAAAAGAACATCTACCTGTCCCATAAGCTCTTTTTTGCTATATAGAAACTGGTCATCTTCCGAACGTTGCAAAGTATATCCCAAAGCGCCCATTCCACGCGGAATAATTGTAATCTTATGAACTGGGTCGCTTCCAGGAGTAAACGCCGCAACAAGTGCATGACCAGTTTCATGGTAAGCCACAATCTTGCGCTCATTTTCCTTTACAACGCGGGATTTCTTTTTTAGACCGACCAAAGTTTTTTCTATTGCTTCGTCAAAATCATCCATAAGAACAACTTTTCTTCCAGCACGAACAGCAAGAAGAGCCGCTTCATTTACAATATTTGCCAAGTCTGCTCCGGCAAATCCGCTTGTAGCATGGGCAACTGCGGAAAAATCAACGCTTGGATCTATTTTCACATTCTTTGCATGAAGCCTAAGAATTTCTTCACGGCCTTTTACATCCGGCTTGTCAACTACAATCTGACGGTCAAAACGTCCAGGACGCAAAAGTGCAGGATCCAAAATGTCAGGGCGGTTTGTGGCAGCAAGAATTATAAGTCCCTTTTCATTGTCAAATCCGTCCATTTCAACCAAAAGCTGATTCAGTGTCTGCTCGCGCTCATCGTTTCCGCCAAGATTATTTACACGGCTCTTGCCTATAGCATCAAGCTCATCAATAAAGATAATGCATGGAGCTTTTTCACGGGCAGAACGGAACAAATCGCGAACACGGCTTGCGCCAACACCAACAAACATTTCAACAAAATCAGAACCGGAAATCCTAAAAAACGGAACACCGGCTTCACCTGCAACAGCACGCGCAAGCAAAGTTTTTCCTGTTCCCGGAGGTCCTACAAGCAACGCGCCTTTTGGAATTTTTCCGCCTATATCAGTATATTTCTTAGGCTGCTTCAAAAAGTCAACAAGCTCCATCAATTCTTCTTTTGCTTCATCAACACCTGCCACATCCTGAAAACGAGTCTTAACCTTTCCTTCATCAACAGCCTTTGATCTTCCGCCACCGCCAAGAATAGAACCCATTCCGCCCATTCCGCCGCCCATCTTTCTAAAAATAAAGAAATACATTAAGAAAATAAAGCCAAACGGAATCACAAGATTAAGCAAAAGCTGAATAAGATAATTGTTCTGACGAGTTACAAATTTGTAGTCCACGCCTTTTTCATCAAGAAATTCAATAAAACCTTCCATGAGAACGCCAGAAGTTCTGTAGACCCCGCCGCTTTCAGTTCCAAGAGACATTCCCATAAAGCCAAATCGTGAAGGCTGAGAAGCACCTGCAGAATGCGAAGTATAGCCAGTAAAATAATTCTCACCAAGCTCAACACGGACAATCTGCCCCTGATCTATAAGATTCCTGAATTCCGAAAAATCAATCAAATCAGTTGGCTTGGAAGAAAACATCATGTTCACGGCTATAAGAACACCGGCAAGAACCAAAAGGATTGTCCAAAAAGGCGGACCTTTCTGCGGACCATTTCCAGAAGGCTTATTGTCTCCCTTTTCATTGTCTGCAGAAAGCTTGAAAAAATCATACGGATCATTTTCAGTCTGCTTCTTGTCATCATCTTTTTTATCGTTCATTTTTACCTCAAGTAGAAATTTTGCTATATCAGATAATATACAATATATTCAGCAACTGGGCAATTAAGAATATGGATTAAGCATAAAAAAAACCGGACTGCAAATGCAATCCGGCATAAGTCTGGCAAATGAAAGCCCTACTCTTTTACACCACCAGCAGTTACACCGCCAATAATGTATCTTGAAAGTAAGAAGTAAATCACAATCAAAGGAAGAATAGCAACAGTCATAAGTGTATAGTTAACACCCAAGTCAAACATCATGTAGTCAGCAGAACGGGCATTTGCAATAACAATCGGAACTGTCCAAAGCTTTTTGTCACTGATTACGAGAGCTGGAATAAAGTAGTTGTTCCAGGAAGTAACGAATGCAAAGATTGCCTGAACTGCAAACGCTGGCTTGAGCATAGGACAAACAATCGCATTGAAAGTATAGAACTCATTACTTCCGTCTACACGGGCTGCTTCAACAATTGAATAAGGCAAAGTCGCTTCCATTGACTGATACATATAGAAGAAAACAACCGGCGCCGCAATCGCAGGAATAATAAGAGGAATATAAGAATTCATAATTCCAAGCTTTGTAATCAACTGCAAGAATCCAAGTGTAGAAACCTGTGTTGGAACCATCATAACTGCCATGATGAACTTAAATGCGCTCTTTTTGCCTTTGAAATTGTACATATAAATTCCATAGGCAGTCATTGCGCTAAAGTAAGTTGTAAACGCAGCTGTAAAAATAGCAACAAGGAAGCTGTTCCCAAGACCGCGAAAAATAGGATAGCTTGTTCCGTAAACCTTGCGTTCAACCTGCTGACCAGCAACAACATCAAACCAGCGTTCACTCTTTATAAACTGCTTGATATGAAGCCAAAGCTGAGTTCCAGGGATAGCAGAGAATCCACTCTGAATCTGCGGATGTGAGCGAGTCGCATTGACAACCATGATATAGAATGGAAACAATGAAAGAATCGCCAAAAGAACCAGAACTGCATAGCAGATAAATCTTCTGGTAGAAAGCATTTTCGCCTGACTTTTTAATTTCTCCATAAAATTATCTCCTATCTTTTATTCTGGTACTTGCTCATAGTAATCTTATAAACAAGTCCGCTTAAAACACCAGTAACTGCAAACAGAAGTACAGAAATAGCTCCTGCAGGTCCGTAGTTCTTGCTCTGAAGATGATTGTTAAGCTTCATGATAATAGTCATTGTGGTTCTATCTGGAGTACCGGCAGAATTTGTCAAAATCTGCGGAACATCGAACATCTGGATACCACCAATCAAAGAAGTAATGAAAACATAAACGAAAATCGGTAAAAGCAACGGCATTGTAACTTTAAAGAACACCTGTGAAGGAGAAGCTCCATCTATGCGGGCTGCTTCAAAGAGACTGTTATCAATTCCCATAACGCCAGCCATAAGCAAAATTGTTGTGTTTCCATACCACATAAGGAAGTTCATTGTAGCAACCAAAGTTCTAGTCCAAGCTGTAGAAGAAAAGAAACGAATCGGCTCCATAGGTTTTTGAGTTCCTGCAATAATAGCAGCTTCATTTGTCTTATCAGCAATTGAACGAATCATGCCGTTTACAGGACCGTTAGGCGAGAACAAAGTAAAGAACAGCATTGCGAATGTCGCCGCCATAATCAAATTAGGCATATAAATAACTGTCTTAAAGAATCCCTGACTTTTAAGGTTAAGTTCTGTATTTGTAAACCAAACAGCAAGAAGCAAAGAAATTATAATCTGCGGAACAAACCCCATGACCCACATTATAAGTGTATTAAAGAAATATTTTCCCAAGCTGTCGCCAGCAGTAAATATCGCCTTGAAATTTTCTAAACCAATAAAAGTAGGTCCAACAGTAAGAAGTCCTACTCGGTAATACTCAAACAAGCTAAAAATAAAAGTTGTCAAAAGCGGAATGAGCGAAAATATAATATAAATTACAAAGAATGGCGCAATAAAAACATATCCCCAATTGTCATACTGGATGGTATGCTTTCTATTTGCACTTTTTTTAACATCATTTTTCATTAAATCCTCTCAGAAATAATAGCAACACATCATAGAGGGAAGCATTTCTATTGAAAAAAGCGGGTAAAAAAAGTGCCACCTTAAAAAAGGCGGCACTTTCTTTCTGCAACCTTGAGACTGAAACCATTAAGCCATGGTTTCAGTGATAAGAATTACATCAATTATTTAGACAAGTTTGGATAAAGTTCGATAACAGAAGTATAGAAGTTGTTCCAAGCCTGATCCTGTGAAACTTTTCCGTTGTAGTAGTCAGACATAGCAGCCATAAGTTTTTCTGTCATACCCTGGTCGTACATAGACATACAGCTCTTGTCGATAGAATCAGCAGAATCGATGAATACTGCCATGTGGTTCTGTCCACCCAAGAATGGGTTCTGGTAGTCAGATGCTGCAACTTCGCGCATAGCAGGAGCGTTGTTTGTGAAGTCGCCCATTTCTGTAGCAATACGAACCATTGTGTCTTTTTCGCAAGTAAGTGTGAGCATGATGTCTTTGATCAAGTCAACATTGTCTGAACCTGCTGCACCGCAAATCCAAGTTCCACCCCATGAGAATCCCATAGGTCCTTTGCAGAATGCCCAGTCGCCATAAGAACCGTTTCCAACAACATTTCCCTTTGCAGGATCATCGAGAGTGTTAGGAGCAAGACAGAAGTCAATGAACCAAGCCGGTCCAAAGTATCCGAATACTTTTCCGTCTTTCTTTGCACCCTGGAAGCTTTCTGCTGACCAAAGGTTAGCCTTGTTGTTGTAGCCCTTGTCTGTGTATGTCTTTGTCATGTCAACCCAGCGCTGGATCATCGGATCAACTTTGATTTTGTTTCCTACAACCCACTTTGTCTTTACGTTGTCAGAGAATACACGGAATGCATCATCGAATCCAGAAAGCATGAAATATCCCTTTGCCTTTGCCTTTGCAGCAACTGAGTCAAACTTGTCCCAGTTAGAAAGAGCTTCCTGTACTTTTGCCGGATCGTCTGTTCCAAGAACAGCTTTTGCGATTGAGCGGCGATAGATAAATCCAGCCGGACAAGCCTGCCAAGAAACACCTTTGAGAACTCCTTTAGAGTCTGTCATGATGTCTTTTGTATACTTGAACTGGTTGGCCAAATCAGCCTTTGTAAGACCGATGTCTTTAACTACATCGAGAGTATATGGAGTGTCAACATACTTCAATGCATAGTCAGCCTCAACAAGGAACATATCAATCTTTTCGTCTGCCGCTGCTGAGTTCTGTGCAAGAAGAGCTTCATCAAGCTTATTCTGATAAGCGTTTCCCTGGTTTGGAGTCTGGATAAAGTTAACTTTTACACCAGCTGGAACTTTTGATTTGTAGTATTTTTCAAAACGTGCTGGAAATTCGTCGTTCCAAACAGCGATGTTCAATACCTTTCCGCCAGTTGTCTTACCTTTAGCCTTCTTCTTTCCCCAAGGTGCTGATGTTGCTACTGACGCAACCAATGCTACTCCCAAAACTGTAGCTACTAACTTTTTCATGCAATTGCCTCCTTCATTAGTAATGCATAAACCTTTTTTCTTTCTAAGGTGATTTTCATTATAAATCAGAATTTTTGTTTTGCAACAAAAAAAAAGAAAAAAAAATCAATTTTTATAGAAACGTTTCAATAATTATTGTTATTATCAAAAAATTTGCCGCATACTTTTTACGCAGCATAAAATTCGTTATAATATAAAATATGAAAAACAGCGGTTTTAATGGAATTATTCTGGACATAGACGGCACAATCTGGAACACAACAGGAATTGTCGCAGTCGCCTGGAACAAGGCAATTGAAATGTCCGGACTAAAGGCAAAAAAAGTAAACGCCCAGGTTCTTCAGCAGGAATTCGGAAAAACAATGGACACAATCGCAAGCGACTTATGGCCGGAACTCAGCAAGGCGGAACAAAGCAAACTCATGTCCTACTGCTGCACGGAAGAGCAGATTGCAATCAGGGAAAACACATTCGACATAACATATCCTGGCGTAATTGAAACAATAAAGGAACTTTCATCCTCGGAAAACTTTTACATTGTAAGCAACTGCCAAAATGGATACATTGAGCTTACAATGGAAAAAACAGGACTTTCACCTTTTATAAAAGACTACGAATGCTTCGGGCGCACAGGAAAATCAAAGGCGGAAAACATTCAAATTCTGATGGCAAGAAACAGAATGAATTCCGCAGTTTACATCGGCGACACAAAGGGAGACGAGGACGCTTGCAGGCAGGCAGGAATTCCTTTTATCTGGGCTTCCTACGGATTCGGAAAAGCTTCAAGATACATAGAAAAACTTGAAAACTTCTGCGACTTAAAAAAAATATTTTCAGAATAAAAATACTGGAGGAAAAATGCTTTATATTTTTGACATGGGCGGCGTTGTAACAAATTCCGCGGTTTTAGATGACAAGCTAAGCAAGGTTCTTGGAATTTCAGTTGAAGAATTTGAAAGAATCTGCGGAAAAAAAACAGACGGCGCAAACAAAGGTCAGCTTGAAAGCCTAGGATTGTTCAGCCTTTGCTCCGATGGAATAATTGACACAAACGAATTCTGGGCGGAATTTTCAAAGAGAAGCGGAATTGCCGTAAAAACAGACTGGTTCAGGTGGCTTTTTCATCCTGTAAGAAACGAAAAAACTGTTGCAATTGTAAAGGCTTTGCGTTCGGAGGGAAACAGAGTTGTGTGCGGAACAAACACAGTTTCTGCGCATTATTTTAACCACCTTGAGCGCGGCGACTATGCGATTTTTGACCAGACATACAGCTCGTGCTACATGGGAGTTTCCAAGCCGGACACAAACTTCTGGAAAATAATCCTTGAGGCGGAAAATGTTCCTGCAAAAGACACGGTGTTCGTTGACGACAGAAAAGATAACTGCGAAGCCGCCGCTTCAATTGGAATTCACGCAATCCAGTTTACAACAGCGGAAGAAGTCGCCAAGCTTTTGGGAGTAAAAATTTAATTTGTGTTTTTCCAGCAGTCTATAAATTCAAGCATGAACTGCTGGATTCCGCCGAACCACTTCTGCTGAAAACGGCAGGCGTTTTTTCCTATGTAGCGGAAGTGCCAGCATTCCCAGCGGTAGCCGGTAACATCTTCATAGCCTTTTGGAAACGAAAGAGACCAGCCGTAATCAGCGGCATTTTTATAGATCCATTGTCCCATCTGGGTTTTGTCAAAGTCATCAGAAATCGAGCCAAAGTCAACTGCTGTTCCAAGCTGATGCTGGCTTGTTCCGGGGCGCGAGCTTTCACGTTCAGCCTCTTCAAGTCCGTCCACGTTTACGTAGTGGTTAAAAAGATTTTCCTGATAAGAATAAGAGCGGTAGGCGGAGCTTACCAAAAGCCTGATTCCGTCATTTAATGCGGCCTGCGCCATTTCATTTAAAGCAGAATAAGCTTCCGGGCGGATTTTCATTCCAGCTTTGTTCAAGTCAAAAAGGCTGTTCTTTTTCAAAGAAACTAAGTCTTTTGGCGAATAAGAAGAAGACACGGTGTGCTTTTTGTCAATTAAAAAGAAAAGGCTTTTGTCATCTGGGCGGAATGTTTTTTCTTCTTCAAGAATCGCATAAAGATCTTTTATAAATTCCGTCTTGTTTTCTTCTGTAACACAAATGGCTTCTTTTGCTCTGGCAGACATTTTCTGAAAAACTCTACTGAACTTTTCTTCTTCCGCAGATGGAATTTTTACAATCGGCTTTGAAGACTGGGCATAAGCTTTTTTTCCGCATCCAGAAAGACAAAAAATTCCGGCAATTGCAAAAGCCGCCAAAAGAATTTTTCTAGTCATCAGAAACCTCAGTAACTGAATGAATTATATGGAACATATCGAAAAATCCAGTCCGCTCTAAAGCGCGCTTTACCGGCTCGGAAGGATTCATTATAAAAAGCTTAGTCCCGGAAGATTCCGCATCATTATGCCCTGCAAGAATAACTCCAACGCCAGAAGAGTCAACTTGAATTACCTGGCTTGAATCAAGGACAACGTTCGTGTCAGCAATATATTCAAAAAGCTTTTCCTGAAGCTCAGTAATCGTGTAGGAATCCAAAGTGCCTGTAAGCTCAAGCAGCATATAGTTAACACCAATTTTCTCTTTAAGAGCAAGCTGATTCATTTTTTGCCTCTTTTAAAAATCTTTTTATAAAATCTTAAGCCTGAGCCTGATTTCCCAAATATTTCATAACAAGTATTGTAATGTCGTTTTCAAGTTCCTTTGAAGTAAATTCAACAAGAGCATCATAAGTGAACTTCGCCATTTTTTCAGCAGGATAGCCGGAATTTTCCATAAGAGCAGTTTGAGTTCTTGTTTTTCCGAAGATGTCTCCGCGCAAAGACTTTGTATCAATGATTCCGTCTGTTACAATCATAACTATGTCGCCTTCGGAAAGCTTGACTTTCTTTACTTTTATGTACGGAGCCACATCTTTTACAAATCCAAGAATATGTCCTTCACCCTGAACTTCAATAACATTGTTATATGCGCGAGTGTACACAAGCAACGCAGGAATTCCGCAGTTGATATAATACATTGTGTCTGTATTGAAATCAAGAATTCCAAAAGTTCCGGCAAAGAAAGTTCCCTTGGGAAGATTTTCACGGATAAATGTATTCACTTTTGCAACAAGCAGCTTGAAGTCTGTGGTTTCAGAAAGGAAAGTTCTGATAATGGACTTCAAGATAACCATTCCCATTGAAGCCGCTATTCCTTTTCCGCTTAAAGCTCCGATTACAAAAATGTGCCGCGTGTCTGTAAGGCGAATCATGTCCACAAATTCACCGCCAATGTTGTGGGCAGGAACCATAAGATAGCCAGCATCAACTTTCTTGCTTTTTATTAAATCCATGTTTTCCTGGATAGAAGTAATAATCTGCCCGGACATTCTGATTTCGCGTTTTACAGTTCCAACTACGGCTTCGTTCATGATGTTCTTTACGTAATATCCTACAACAAAGAAATTTGAATAGAACTTGTTAAAGACTTCATAATCGTATTCAGAATAAATGTTTCCGCTGATTTTTTTGCCAAGAAGAATCAAGCCGATAACCTGGCGGCCTTCGCTCAGCATAATCATCGCATCTGAATTTGTGCTGTCCATTAGTCCAAGAATTTTGCTTCTTACAGAGGCAACGGAATTGTTGGTCTGGGCAAATTCGCGGAAAACAATCTGATGATGGTTGTTCAATAAAACATCAGCAACTGACTGGTCAATCGGAGTAGAAAAACTTTTGTCGCCGTCAGAAGAATAAATGCAGATCATGTTGCCAACGCCATCTTCAATAAGAATTTTCATTGAAGAAGAGCCGACATATTTTTTGAATACATTGAATACACTTCCTGTAATTTCATTCGCTTCAAGGTTGAAATCTATTGAAGTTATGTCGCGCTCAAAATCTTCCGAATACATTTTGTTTCTAAAAAGCTCGGAATTCTTGAACTTTCTGCGGAAAAGCATAAACACAAAGAAAACAAACGCAATCGCAACATAAATCAAAAGTTCAAAAATACGAATATTAACATTTGAAACCGGCAGAAGGATAATAAAGAAAACTGCGGAAGCAAGCATCGGCGCAACAAATCCAATCAAAAGGCGCACAAAGCCCATCAAAAGAATTCTAGCGTCAACAATTTCGTCATTACCATTTGAACGCGCAAAGAAATACAGTTCTGGAATAAATCCAATCGGAGCAAAGTTGTTAAGAACCGGCTGAATTTCAGAGCAGAGATTTATATACCAGAAAACCACCCAGGAAAGCATGATTCCAAAGACATTCTGAAGCATATTCTGCTGCTTGAGTTTTGAAGTTGTATTTTCAGCGCGGACAATAACCATGACGCAAACAAATGCCGGAATCACCCCCCTGTAAAGAAAGTTGTAAAAAGTAAGCCAGGAAACATTGAATGCGCCGCTCAGTTTTCCTTTAAATACGATTCCAGAAGAAATGCGAAGGAAGTTTCCTTTTGCAAGCGTAACCGAAGTAAATGCGTTCGGAGCAAAGAAAACCATGTAAACTGCAAGAATAAAAAGCAAAACCTGAAAAAATGTAACAGTCTTGTATTTTTTATAATCCGGAAAAACAAGCATATAGCTGCAACTGCACACAGCAAACCAGCCCATAATCAGGTAAGTGAATCTTCCTGAAAGCAAGGATGCTGGAAATGAGTTATGAAGCTCAACATGAAGCGACTGCGTTCCATCTGGATTGGAAAGCAAAGTATGTTGCACTGAATTGTCCAGACAGAGTATAATTGTAATCGCCATAAATAAAAATATAACACCCAAGAACAAAAACAAGTTTACAAGGCTTGCGTTGGAAGAATTTCCCTTTACATTTTTATCAATGCTAAATGAAATATAAACAAGAATAGCGCAGATAATAATATTTATAACAACAAAAATCATTTTCTACCTCTCGACCTTGGCGACCATCATTGTAACGTCGTCCCTGAGCTTTTTTCCACCGTTGTATTCCATAATAAGATTTACAACATCATCTATAAATTCTTTTGGCGACTTTGCCGCGCTCTTTTTAATCGTCTTTTGATAAAGCTCTGTATCCCCAAGTTCCACGCCTTCGTCATTCATAACTTCAGAAACACCGTCGGAAGCCATAAGAATAACATCATCGCGGAACAAACGCTGCTCATCAACCTGAACATCGTCAATGTCAATAATTCCAACAAGTGAACAGTTGGAAGACAGAGGCTTGATTCTATAGCCGGACGGAGAATTTGTGATAATCAGCGGATCAGACATGGAAGCGTTTACATAGCGGATTGTCATTTTTTCAGTATCAACGATTCCAATAAAAAGAACCGTGTATTTATCCTGAAGCTTCATTCCTTTTATCGCCTTGTCAACAGCCCTAATCATGGCAGGAAGATTTTCCTTGTCTCCAAGAATTTTTACTGTGTTCATAACAAGTCCCATGACCAGCGCGGCCGCAAGACCTTTTCCAGAAACGTCTCCCAGCATAAGTAGTGTTTTTGTCGGAGAAATCGGAAGAACTGAATAATAGTCTCCTGAAACATTTACAAGCGGACGGTAATATGCCGCAACAGAAAGCTTGTCAATCTTAGGCATATTCAGCGGCAAGAACGACTTTTGTGTGTCCGCAAGCTGCTTCCATTCTCTTGAAAGTGAAGAAATTTCAGACAAATTGCTGATTGTAAGTGCCCTGGCCTGAAAACGCGCGAATTCATCATAAAGAAACTTGTAAATTTCAGAATCAAAAAGCTTTGTGTATCGGCAGAAAACGTAAAGGTGCTTTTTATTTCTTGAAAGAATAAAACCGCGCGCCTGGCTCTGCTTTGTTACAATGCCGAATTCATCTCCCATAAAGAAATAGCCTTCGCTCCAAGTAACAGGATAGTTAAGCCTGAGCGCATCCATTACGGATTTAGAGCAGGAAATTCTATCCGGGCTGTTGTAAAGGACATAGTCTTTTTCACGGTCAATAAAAAGAACAGAGCAGTTACCTTTTAATTCAAGAACTGAAGAAATCGCCTCGTAAAAATCATCCAGCGAATAGCAGAAACGGATTTTATCGATAAATTCACTTAAAATGCCAGTTTCCTTTGTAAAAAGCGCCTTGTTCCGGATTATGTCAAGAATTCCGTTTTTTAAATGCGTAACAACAACATAGATGATTGAAAAAACAACAGAAGTTGTTGTAAAGGCAAAGAATATAACATTTTCACGTGCATTTTTTACAGCAGGAGAAACGGCTGAAACTAAGAAAGCTAAAATTACAAGAAAAACGGCTCCCGTTGCAATTAAAACGGCATGTCTTTTAGTCTTATACATCTCTGCACCTCGCTCTTGGGTTTATACAACAGTATATCATACTATCGGCAGAAATTTAAGAAAAAATTATATGAAACTTAGAAATGAGCTAGGACAGTTTTCCCCGATCAAGCCGGGGAATGTTAATTTTTTATCAGCCTAAGGATTCTCTTGTCAAAAGATCCGGCGAAGATGTTGGCTTTTCCAATGCGGCAAAAGCTTCCATCGCGGCAATCTGCTGACGGGAAAGCTTTGAAGGAATCTGAACCATAATCTTTACATAAAGGTCGCCTTTTCTTGAAGAGCCTTCAAATGGAACGCCTTCATCGCGTATGCGGAGAAATTTTCCATGCTGAGTTCCTGCCGGAACTTTTATAGACAAAGTCTTTTCATCAAGATTCTTGATTTCTATAGTAGCACCCAAAATCGCCTGGGATATGCTTATTGGAACTGCGCAATACAAATCATGACCATCGCGCTCAAAATATCTGTCAGACCGTACATTTACAACTATTATAAGGTCTCCGGCGGAACCGCCGTTTGTTCCAGCATTTCCCATTCCGTGGATAGAAAGCCGCCGTCCGTTTTCTACGCCAGCAGGAATTTTTACGCTCATTGTTGTTGACTTTGCAAAAACTCCAGTTCCGCGGCAAGAAGCGCAAGGCTTGTCAATTACAGTTCCCTTTCCGTGGCAAGTAGGACAAGTCTGCTGAACAACAAAGAAACCAGAGCTTCTTCCAACCTGACCTCTTCCGCCGCAGCTAGGGCAAGTCTTTACAGAAGAGCCTGCGGCTCCTCCTGTTCCGTGGCAATCAGGACACTGCTCGTCCCGCCTGAAAGTTATATCTTTTTTGCAGCCATAAACCGCTTCTTTAAAATCAATATGCAAATCATAACGCAAACTCGCGCCGTCATTATTGCTTCTGCTTCTTCCGCCTGAACTTCCGCCAAAGCCAAATCCGCCGCCAAAAAGATTTTCAAAAATATCGCTGAATCCGCTTGAGCCGCCGAACAAATCGCTAAAGTCATGGAAAGCGTGGCTATATCCACCGCCAGCATCTCCGCCTCCCATTCCTTCCAATCCAGCAAAGCCATACTGATCATAAATCGGACGTTTTTGATCATCGCTTAGAACTTCATAAGCTTCTGTTGCTTCCTTGAATTTTTCCTCTGCAACCTTATCACCTGGATTGCGGTCTGGATGATACTGAATGGCAAGTTTTCTATAAGCTTTTTTTATTGCGTCCTTATCCGCATTTTTATCAACACCTAAAACTTCGTAATAATCACGTTTTGCAGACATACTGTCTTCCTATAAAATCGAGGTTGCCCCGAAATTTCTTTCAAGGCAACCCCGTTTCTCTTACTTTAGATTAGATTTTAGTTTTTTACTTCGTACTCAACATCATCAGCGTTATTTGCGCCCTTGAAGCCAGAACCATTTCCGTCTTTTCCTTCATCAGGATTTGGATTTGAAGTTCCCTGTGCTCCTGCCGCACCCTGCTGTTGCTGTGCAGCCTGAGACTTGTAAAGTTCTTCAGCCATCTTGTAAGAAGCCTGCTTCAAGTTTTCAGCCTTAGCCTTGATGTCATCGATATTATCGCCCTTAAGAGCTTCCTTAAGTTCGTTCATTGATGCTTCAATCTTTGACTTTTCGTCAGCAGAAATCTTGTCGCCTATATCCTTGAGAGATTTTTCAGTTGCATAAACAAGGCTGTCAGCTTCGTTCTTTGCATCAATTGCCTCTCTTTTCTTTTTGTCGGCATCAGCATTTGCCTCGGCATCTTTTACCATACGGTTGATTTCCTCTTCAGAAAGTCCGCTTGAAGAAGTAATCTGAATATGCTGCTCTTTACCAGTTCCCATATCCTTTGCGCTTACATGGACAATTCCGTTCGCATCAATATCGAATGTAACTTCAATCTGAGGAACTCCACGAGGTGCCGCAGGAATTCCTGTAAGGTCAAAATTACCCAAAGTTCTGTTCTGGGCTGCCATTTCGCGCTCACCCTGAAGGACATGGATGCTTACAGCAGTCTGATTGTCCATCGCTGTAGAGAAAACCTGGCTCTTCTTTGTAGGAATTGTTGTGTTACGGTTGATAAGGCGAGTAAAGACTCCGCCCATTGTTTCGATTCCCAAAGAAAGAGGTGTAACATCAAGCAAAAGAACATCTTTTACATCGCCTGCAAGAACACCGCCCTGAATTGCAGCTCCAATTGCAACTGCTTCATCCGGGTTAACAGCACGGCTTCCTTCTTTTCCAAAAATTGACTTTACAATTTCCTGAACTTTTGGCATACGGCTTGAACCGCCGACAAGAAGAACTTCGTCAATCTTATCAGGTGTAATTTCAGCATCTTTCATGGCCTTCATACAAGGCTCGCGTGTAGCTTCAAACAAATGGTCTGTCATCTGCTCAAACTGGGCACGTGTCAAAGTTTTCTGCAAGTGCTTAGGACCTGTGGCATCAGCTGTAATAAACGGCAAGTTGATTTCAGTTGTTGTCTGGTTTGAAAGAGAAATCTTTGCATTTTCAGCAGCTTCACGAAGTCTCTGCAAAGCCATGCTGTCCTTTGAAAGATCGATTCCAGTATCAGCCTTGAACTGCTCAATAAGCCAGTTTACAACACAGCGGTCCCAGTCGTCTCCACCAAGATGAGTGTTTCCGTTTGTAGATTTTACTTCGAAAACACCGTCGCCAAGCTCAAGAATTGAAATATCAAATGTACCGCCGCCAAGATCGTATACCGCGATTGTTTTTTCCTGCTTCTGATCTTTGTTGAATCCGAATGCCAAGGATGCTGCTGTAGGCTCATTGATAATACGCTTTACATCAAGACCAGCAATTTTACCAGCATCTTTTGTAGCCTGACGCTGAGCATCGTTAAAGTAAGCAGGAACTGTAATTACAGCTTCTGTAACCGTTTCGCCAAGATAATCTTCCGCAGTCTTCTTCATTTTCTGAAGAATAAACGCTGAAATTTCCTGAGGGCTGTATTCCTTCTTTGCTCCGTTTTCTTCAACTTCAACACGGACATCTTCACCGTGGTCTTTTACAGTGTATGGAACAAGCTTTGCTTCACCAGAAAGCTCGTTGTAGCGGTGTCCGATAAAACGTTTAATAGAATAAATTGTGTTTTTTGGATTTGTAACCATCTGGTTCTTTGCAGGAAGACCAACAATGCGGTCTCCTTTTGCAGTAAAACCAACGATTGAAGGTGTTGTGCGTCCGCCTTCTGAGTTCTGGATTACAACAGGCTCGCCGTTTTCCATTACAGCGACGCAAGAATTTGTTGTTCCCAAGTCAATTCCAATAATCTTACCCATAATATTTACCTCTTTTTATATTCAATTTATCTTTTTCTGAAGAAACTATTTTTGTTCTTCAGTTTCTTTCTTTTCTTCTGATGGCGGATTTACAGTTCCGTCCGGCATACTCACCATTACTTTTGCATGGCGAATAACTCTGTTCTTGAGTTTATAGCCTTTCAGATAAACTACTTTCAGAACAGGAGAAGCTACCGGGTCTTGAGAAGAGCCAATGGCTTCATGAATATCCGGATCAAACGCATCGCCTGCAACACCGTAAGAAACAAGATTGTACTTGTTCTCAAGCATACTGATGAGGCTCTTGTTTATCATTGTAACGCCATCAGCAATAGACTTTGGATCTGTGGCAGTAGCCGCGGCTTCGACAGTGCGGTCAAAGTTATCAAGGCTTTCAAGAAGATCCTTTAGCAAATTTGTGTTTGCAAAATCAAAGGCTTCCTGCTTTTCCTGAATCGCTCTTTTTCTGTAGTTGTCAAAATCAGCAGCACGGCGCAAAACCTGATCTTTTAAGTCAGCATTTTCCTTTTTCAGTCCGTCAATCTGCTTTTCAAGCTCTGAAATTTTTTCTTCTGCGGAAAGAGTTTTTTCTTTCTGAACTTCCGCATTTTCTTTTTTTTCATTCTCCTGAGCTACGGCATTCTGAACTTTTTCATGCTCTTCGTGCTTGTGTTCCTCGTGGTGATGATGTTTTTCTTTGCTCATTTCATTTTCCTATCTGATGAAAAAGATAATAAAATTTATATCGAGTTGTCAACAAATTTTTGAATTTTGTCATCAGTAATGTATTTTTTATTTACGTTTTTCCATTGGAACATACTCACGCTCTTCTGCGACATTTTTATATGCCGGGCGGTAAATGCGTTTTCCTGCGACAATCTCTTCAATTCTATGCGCACTCCAGCCGGCAATTCTCGCAATGGCAAACAAAGGAGTGTAAAGCTCACGCGGAATTCCAAGCATTGAATAAACAAAGCCTGAATAAAAGTCAACATTTGTGCAGATGCGCTTTTTTTGTCCGTGAAGCTCATAAAGAATTTCCGGAGCAAGCCGTTCTATTGAAGTGTAAAGATTGAATTCTTCCTCGCAGCCCTTTTCCTTTGCAAGTTCTGCAGCCTTGTTTCTTAGAAGAATTGCACGCGGATCGCTGATTGTATAGACGGCGTGCCCCTGTCCGTAGATAAGTCCTGTGCGGTCGAAGGCTTCTTTTTTCCCGATTTTATAAAGATAGTCCTCTATTTCCTTTTCGTTGCTCCAGTCTCTTACATTTTCTTTGATATTGTCCATCATTTCTATAACGCGGATATTCGCTCCACCATGGCGGCGGCCTTTTAAAGAGCCAACCGCGGCGGCAACAGCGGAATAAGTATCTGTGTCCGCAGATGAAACTACGTGGATTGTAAGAGAAGAGTTGTTTCCACCACCGTGCTCGGCATGAAGAATAAGCGCAAGGTCAAGAATTTCAGCTTCAAGACGAGTATAGCTCTTATCGTTTCTTGTAAGGCGCAGGAAATTTTCAGAAGTGCTAAGCTCTGGAAGCGGATTATGGATGTACATACTTTTTCCATCATAATAACGGCGTTTTGCCTGATAGCCATAAGCAGCCAATGTGGAAAAGCGGGAAATAAGCTCTATGCACTGGCGAAGAATATTTGCAACATCGCGGTTTTCAGGATCTGGATCATAAGAATATGAGGCAAGAACTCCGCGCGCTATTTTATTCATAATATCGCTTGAAGGCGCTTTCATTATCATGTCTTCTGTAAAATATTCAGGAAGAGACCTTAGGCTTCCCAAGAAACTTGAAAATTCATCCAGCTGCGACTGAGTAGGAAGCTGTCCGAACAAAAGAAGATAAACGCACTGCTCAAATCCAAACTGATGATGAAGCTCCGCGTCTTCTACAATATCCTCAACATTATATCCACGGTAAATCAGTTTTCCAGGAATGGCGACTTTGTTTCCAGACTCATCGATATAATATCCTACAACATCTCCGATTTTTGTAAGTCCGACCAAAACTCCGCGTCCGTCCGCATATCTAAGTCCGCGCTTGACATTGAATTTTTCATAAAGGGCTGGATCTATGGGATCGTTGTCCACAGTAAGTTTTGAAAGTTTGTCGATAAAATTTGAGTTCTGACTGTTTTCGTTCATAGACGAGCCTCCATTTTTGTATAAATATGCACTTTTTTTTTGTAAAACAACATCAGTATACAAAAAACTAAGTATTTATTCAATAAGAGAGAATAATTGAGACAGGGCAAACGCATGTAAAAATTTTTTGTTTAAAATCTCTAAACTACTATTTA